>Ga0209542_10001756_pt1 | contig 50312 bp, 49 predicted proteins | sample RifCSPhighO2_01_FD_184028 | JGI IMG/M metagenome (GOLD analysis project Ga0209542, IMG submission 184028) | Soil microbial communities from Rifle, Colorado - Rifle CSP2_plank highO2_0.1 (SPAdes) (version 2) | ecosystem: Environmental > Terrestrial > Deep subsurface > Rock core/Sediment ...
TCCGGAGCTAACAGCGATTGTTAATCAATTCCTGGACAGGTATCATTACCATAGACCACACATAGGACTTGGAATGAGGGTACCTTTGGAAAGATAGAGTGCCGGATATTTACGGGAACATACCGTCCTTTTTCTACTCTAATCATGAGGCAATTATAGGATAACTTTTTCTAAAAAGCAACTATCCGCACATTCTAGGTGGAAATCACAAATAAGCGACAGTAATTTTTTCCAAATCTTTGACTAGGAACTGCGCGCGTCAAAAATCTGAGCTGGCGCTATCAGGGGGAACCGGAAACTGATCCGGCGAAGCCGGAGAATTTCCGAGGGGGTGAGCCCCCGATCAGTGACAGCGAAGATTTAGCGCGACTTCCCGTCAAAGAAACTTTTGGTACTTTTGGTTACAAAAGGACATAAAAAGAAATTTAGTTATACTGATTCCGGGCTTTTTCCAGGCCTTTTTCCAAAAGTAAATCCAGAGCTTTTAAAGTTTGTTTGATCATATGCTTAACTTGTGGTTTTTCTTTCGGGTCAAACGCTTCTAGGACAAATTTTTCAACAGAAATACTCCGGCCTTTATGCTCCCCGCTTTGGGTCCTTAAATTCCCAATCCCCAACCGAACTCTGATAAACTGGTCTGTTCCCAAAGCCGCAATAATTGACTCCACCCCGTGATGACCTGCCGCCGCCCCGCCCTGTCTAATCTTAATTTTCCCCAAAGGCAAATCCAGCTCGTCATGAACAACAATCACATCAGTAGTTGGTAGTTTGTAGTAAGCAGTTAGGAGTTTGATCGCCAACCCTGAATTATTCATATAAGTCTGGGGTTTAACTAGGGTGAAGAGGGAAGCGTCAAGGGTAAAGTCCAAAATCTCAGACTTAAATTTTTCTTCGTATTTCCAGCTTTCCCCTTGCCCCTTTACGCTTTTCCCTAACTCGTCCACAACCATAAACCCTAAGTTGTGGCGGGTTCCTTGATGTTTTTCTCCCGGATTACCTAAGCCAACAATTAGTTTCAAGGTTTTAATTCCTCCAGAATTTTATCATGAATCAGACCGTTTGAGGCCACTATATTTAACCTCTCCTTAGTCCAATCAGGCTCATTCCCTTCAAAATCAGTTACCCTTCCTCCGGCCTCTTTGACAATGACAACTCCGGCCGCAAAATCCCAGATCCAAGCCTGACAAATATATGCATCCAGTATCCCTTGACCGACTAATGCCAAACTGGCTGCGCTTGAACCAAGTGAATAAGGATAGGCAATTTTATTAATGAGAGAATCTACATAAGCCTTAATTTTTCCCGGTCTTCTTTTTTTGTGTCCAAAATCCAAACCGCAAACAGCTGCCCCTAAAGTGTCTTGTGTACTGGCATGAATTTTTTTTCCATTAAGATATGCGCCTTTCCCTTTTACGGCCCAAAACATCTGTTGAAAACTGATTATATAACTAACCCCTAAAACAGGCTTGTTGTCTTTAAGCAGTCCTATGGAGACAGAATAATAAGGAATTCCGTGGACAAAAGTAATGGTTCCATCCAAAGGATCAATCACCCAGGTATATTCGGAACCTTTGTTTATTTGAGTTTTCTCTTCTGCGATAACATTATGGGAAGGAAAATTTTTGGTTAATATCCCGACAATTATTTTCTCTGATTCAAAATCTGCCTTGGTAACAAAATCACTATTATCTTCACTTTTTAATCTTAAGTTTAAATTGGTACCGGAATATTTTTGGATTACTTTTCCGGCCTCCAAAGCCGCCTGCTTGGCGATTTTTAGAAATGATTCTTCCATCCCACCTATTCTACCACGAGACCACCATTGACAAGGATCGGAAATAGTATAAAATTTGTCTCATATGAAAACTGAAAGACCTATTTCAGAATTAACTAAAATGGAGAGGATAAGACAAGGACTTGAGGGTCACAAAGAACGAGTCATGCGTTATTCGTTTCACTCAGATACAGGCCATATTACCGTTTCTCCCGTAGCTCAGATTTCTTCGGAAACTACTGGCAAATCTCTGGCTCCAATTGGTCTTAAACCACCTCGACAACAAGGCTAATTTACTTTCCGTATTGTTGCTTGTACATTTCAATTAACTCTTTCACAGTTGTGGCATCCTCGGCTTTTTTGTCAGCCTCTCTAAATTTAACCAACCTAGGGAACCTCAAAGCGTAGCCAGGGTCCGACCCTATTTTACCAGCCGTATGTACCGGGGACTTGGTAATCTCATCTGCTAATACTTCAATCACAATCTCCGGCTCTATCCAAACACTGGGAGTTAAAATTGAATTAACCCTGGCCGGCTTGTGATCCACCTTAATCTTATCTGCCCTTTTGTGAATCTCCCGCCACTCCTCATCAGTCAACCCGGTGCCGATTTTAGAAATTGTCACAAATTCATCCTTTTCCTTGTCATAAACTCCCACCAGCAATGCCCCGGCTCCGAAATCCGCCCGCTTGCCCTTGCCAAAAACATAACCCAAAATTACACAATCAATCGTATCTTTGAGTTCGCCGGCACTGTGACGCTTTAATTTCACCCAGTTAAAATTTCTGGCCCCGGCCTCATACTTTGAATCCGGTTTTTTAACCACCAATCCCTCCAACCCCTTAGTCAGCGCATCGGCAAACAACTCATCCATCCTCTCCACAGACCCGGTAAACTCGCCCGGCTGCGGGATCAGAACCTCTTTTCCATGGATCACCTCCTCCAGCTTTTTAATCCGCTCCCGCAGGGGTAAATCAATTAAAGATTTACCGTCAATGTACATCACGTCAAAAACAAAAGCTTTCAGCGGCAAACTTTTTGACATTGCCTCTATGTCATATTTCCGGCGTCTTTTGGTAGTTTCCTGGAAAGGCAAAAATTCATCCGAGGCCGGGTTAAAAGCCAGGGCTTCCGAATCTAAAATAGCTGTTTTGGCTTTAATTTGTTTGATCGCTCCGGCAATCAGCTCCGGAAACATCGGAGTAGTTTCTTCCAGATTCCGGGAAAACAGCCGGATTTTATCTCCGTCCTTGTGAATTTGGACCCGGAAGCCGTCAAATTTTTGTTGGACATGGGCTTCACCGCCGAACTTTTCCAAAACTGTTTTAGTGTCAGGCAATCTTTCAGCCAACTGCGGCCTGATGGGTCTGCCCACAGTCACACCTAATCCTTCTATCCCCTCTAAACCCTCTCTCCACAAAGTTTCCCCAATCACTCCTAAATCAGAGATTTTATTGTAAGCCTCCTCCAACTCTTTCCGTCTTTTCCGGTCCCCCAGTTTAGCCATGGCAAAGCCGTCCAACACCGTCGGATCCCCTATTCCCAATCTGGAAGCTCCCAGTGGAATCCGGACCAGGTGTTTGGCGGAAATAGGATCAACTTGCTTTAACAGGCCTGACAATAAATCCAGCTTTTTCTCCACCGTCCCCTCCCCGCTTGTCCCCGCGATTTTTGTTAATGTCTTAAACACATCCGCGACTGTTAATTTGTCATTCTGGAGCGTAGCGATAGAATCTCTAGATCCTATCGGCCTTTGGCCTCCAGGATGACCAGCTAAATTTTCAGCCACAACTCCTAAATCCCCTATCACCCCAAACTCCTTCAACACCTCTTCTCTGTCTATTTCATATGCCCTGGCAATCGACTGGGCTATCAGCTTCTCACTCATCCCCATTTCGATTGGTTCATAAAAAGGCGCCACCCGGCTCTGTAGTAAATAGACCACTCGGGCAATTTCAGAAGATCTAACTTCTTTAAAAAGTTCGGAGAGGATATCAATTAAGATAAGTCGTGAGGAAGTTTTCTCCAGTTTTTCAAAATATTGGGTGAGTTTGGAAAAAAGCATAAGTAACCTTGTCATTCCGGCCTTTGAGCCGGAATCTATACAATATGGGTCCCGACTTTCGTCGGGACGACACTATGTGTCGATTGTAATAGATTCAGCAACTATTGTAAAATAGCCTGCCATGAGTTAAGCTGAACAAATGCCAGATCCCTCACGACCGGAAACAGGACATATTCATCAACCAGACATAGCAACAAGAGAAGATAGAATCCAAGCAAAAACCACCGAGATTAAAGAATTATATGACCTACTAGGGCCGATTGGTAGGGACCGCACAATTGCAGAAAGAGAAGCTGCCCTTGAAGAAGATAGGGCCGAACTAGAAGAAGATAACGCCGAACTAGAACAAAAAGCTGCACTGCATGGGAAAGACGGATTAACAGGACTTGATGACCGCTACCGATTTGACGAAGGACTAAACAGGGAAATACAAAGTGCTATCAGGACAGGTCAGAAAGTGTCAGCTTTTTTTGCCGACATTAACAATTTGAAACCTGTAAATGACCAGTATGGGCATATTGCGGGAGATCAGGTAATCAAGGCGGTTGCAGATGTACTTTCAAAAAGACTCCGCTCAACTGACTGTGTTTATCGTTATGGTGGAGACGAATTCGCTGTATTGCTACCGGAAACCGATAAAGCTTCCGCCGCTGAGGTAGCTTTACGCCTTCTTGAAGGGATCAAAAACCTAGAAGTTGAAATTGCCGAGGGTCAAAAGATAAATATTGATGTTGCTCTAGGGGTAGATACATTTAAACCGGATCAGAAAAAACCTCAGAAAAAAGTCCCACCAAATGCAGTTAAACAGTATGAAAAGAAACTTGTTGACGGAGCAGACCATGCTATGTATGAAAGTAAGCGCAGAGGTGACAGGAAAGTTGTTGTTGCAATAGATAGTGAAGCAGAGAAATTTGAAATCGGTCAATTTCTAACTCAAAAGGGGCTAAGTACAGCAGATGTTGTCCCGGTAAATAGAGGGCAACTTCCTAAAGCCACTTCATTACCTAAGCTGCCTGCTTAAGAACTATCCGTCATTAATACATGATCCAAACCTGGCCAGTTTGAACTCAATATTTTTCCTTACTTCAATACATAAACCGCTTTTTTGGTGCCGCCGCAATCCTCCTTTTAGGTTCAGGCTACTGTTTGAAGTTTTTCTAAAAGCCACATACGAGCCAGCGTAGTCGGGCCAATCCCTTTCTGAAATGCGTTTTCCCTTAATCTTTGTAGATTTTTTTTATCTATGCGGATAGTAATCGTGTCACTTTTTTTAGCTTGATGAAAACCAACTAATGTCCCTTCATTAATTTCATCCACCGCTGAATGTGTATCCCAGAAATTAGCCTCTTCTTCAAGAGTTTTGAACGGTTTGATTGGTTTTATTCCTCCTTTTTTAACTAGTTTTATTTTCACCATTTTCCTCACCTCCTATTTGGGTCGAAAACTCCTTGTAAAAACTGCGTTCTTCCCTGCTCGCGGGTCTGGCAGTAACCAGACCATAAGTGTTTTTCTTTCTCCTTTTACCCACCACAATTGTCAAAAATCTTCTCTTTTTAGTCTTGCCTGTCAAAAGCCACCTATTCAATTTACCCTGAATATAAACATAATTCCCATCTATAACCTCTAAAACTTCTGCAAGTTTAACTTCGTGCTTAGCTATATGAGCCGGCCTGTCTTCTTCGATAACCAGTTCATCTATCTGAATATCCATATTGTACTACATTGTCTTACAAATGACAATTACCTATTTCAGTACATACACCGCTTTTTTGGTGCCGCCGGATTTTTTAACCAGGCCATTCTTCCGGAGGAATTTAAGCTCCCGTAGCACCGTATCATCGGAATGATCCGGGAAAATCTTGCGGAATTCTTTATTAGACAGTCCCTTGTGCCGGTGAATGTATTCCATAATCAACATCTGCCGCTCATTAAGCACCAATTGCTTGCCCAGTTTATCCTTAATCCTGGCATCAACCGAAATCCTTTGCACTTTTTCCTTAACCCGGTTTAGTTCAATAGCCACTCCTTCCGTAAAATATTCCAGCCAGGGGGTTAAATCACGCTCATGAGTATCCAGTACGAGCTGGTTTGATACGGCTTGTAGCGTTAAGTAATATTGCATGGGATTTTCGTCAAAATATTCCTCAAAAGAGAAAAATTTCCGGATGTCGTAGCCGTCCAAAAACAAAATCAGTGTGGCTACGGCTCTCGCTACCCGCCCATTGCCGTCCACAAAAGGGTGAATCCGGGCCAGTTCATAGTGAATAATCCCGGCTTTGATGATCGGGTGAATTTGTTTGCCCTCATCGGAATTGATCCAATTGACTAAATCTTCCACCAAATACGGCACTTCCACTGCCGGCGGCGGGGTGTAAGAAATCTGATCAGTCTTGGTATTTTTAATCACCACTTGCCTGATTCTAAATTGGCCGGAAGATTCGGGGGGTAAAATCTTCTCAGTAGTCAACTTGTGCATCTCCAAAATAGTCTCAATGGTAAAACTGTAGCTGCCGACTCCGCCGACCGGCGGACCGATCTGAATATAAATTCCCTCAATAAATTTCAAAACATTCCGATAGTTAATTACTTCCTGAATATCCCTATCCCGGGCAATCACTTCCTGCCCTTCCAAAACATCCCTCACCTCCTCCGGAGACAACGGATTGCCTTCCAGATGCGTGCCGTGGTGAACAGTCCGCTCTATCGCTTCTTTGCGGAATTTGGCCTCCCAGGCCGGCACTAACGGAGCATTCATAATCACTTCTCTGGCCGCCTCCACAGTCCCTATATCTTTGAGGATCTTGTTGGTTATTGAATACTTGGGAATAAACATAAAGCTAGGGTTAAGGGGAAAGCGTAAAGGGAAAAGTAAATAAATACTTCACCCTTGACCCTTCACCCTTTCCCCTATTCTTGCACATTTCCCGCAAAAAATCTATCTGAACTGTACTTCATTACGTTTGCTAAAATCTCTTCATTCCTCAAACTAAAATTTTCTCTTATTCATACCAATTCATTGTACGATCGCATCACGAAATGGTATGGCCAGTTAAACGGTTGACTTCCATCACGACCACCCATCTCTCTATCCCCAGATCATTAATATATGATTCCAGTTTGTCGAAAATATTTCTTTTACTAATCCAAACCGACTTTTGCAAATGCTTAAAGCCCCATTTTTTTAGATTCCTTCTGAAAAGATTTCTTATGATCCGCTTTTCCTCAGGTATATCAAAAATCACCACTCTCCACTTCCCGTCCCAGTGCTTTTCTTCAAATTGATTACTGATTAAATCCTTCCCTGCTTCTGTTAATTTGATTAAAACATCGTTTTTTAGCTTTATCTGTTCAATTAACCCACCCTCTCTTAATCTTTTTAGTGCTTGCGACAAGGAAGATTTTTTCAAATCCGGTATGCCGTAGTGGTAGCGGTAATGATGATAGGCAAAATCTTCTACGCGAATATAACCATCAATCGTTTTTTCCAGAGCAAACAAAATTGCATTAGCCAAACTTTTCTTATAGACACCCATACCAATTTATTGTACGATCGCACACTGAATTGTCAATATATCATATAAAACTGGTCATCCCGTGGCTGTAACGTTCGACTATAATACTTAGTGATATACTGAATATAGTGAAACAAAAAGGTTTGGCTCCAATTTTAATTGTTGTTTTAATGGCAGCTCTAGCTGTAGGTGGGTATTTAATTTACAGCCAACTGCCCAAACCTATTGCTCCGCCCCGCTCAATCACCCAACCAACGCTTTCCCCATCCTCTATTCCCGAATCTTCCAATTCTGCCGAAACTGCCAACTGGAAAACATATACAAATACAAAATATGGTTTCTACTTTAATTATCCTCAAGATTTTTCTATTAAAAAAGTGGCAGAACGAATATTTTTTATAGAAAATAAAGAAAAAAAATCTTTTGTATTATGGATTTATGAAAATCCGAACAATTTGTCTTTAAAAGATTATGAGGGTAAACATACTAGTAAAGAAACTGGATTTGGCCCTTTTGTTTATTATCCAGATACTGAATTGGTAAAATTTCAAAACTTTGAAGCTTACTATACAAAGGAGGAGATTAATTGTCTTTCTAAGTGCGGGAGCTATATTTGGACTACTAAAGATATGATTTATAAATTAACAGGGACTGCCGAAAATGTGCCTAATCAAAAACAAACCCTTGATCAAATCCTCTCCACCTTTAAATTTACTAATTAGATTCTTCGCTAATCACTCAGAATGACAAGTGGAAGATTGCCACGGTCGCCTAGGCGACCTCGCAATGACATTAGGAAGAAACATATTCATCCCAGCTTTTAATTTCCAAATCTTCCATCTTTTTGGAAACCAGGCTGGAAACCAGGAGTTCTGCCGCCTGCAGATTAGTTATCAAGGGAATTCCTAAATCAATACAGGTCCTTCTGATGATATACCCGTCAGTTTCAACTGATACCGATACCGACTTTGATTCCGAAATATTAATTACCAAATCAATATCCCCGTTTAGCAGTAGATCCAAAACAGAAGGATGCTTTTTTTCCGGAATCTTGAAAACCCTGATGTTTTTAATATCGTGTCCGCTTAAAAATTTATGGGTATGGTGTGTGGCATAGATTTTCAAACCTAAATCAACCAACTTCCTGGCAGAAGACAGCAAATCTAACTTATTCTCCTCTCCCCCGATCGTCAGCAAAACACTTTTTTTCGGCATCTTAAATCCTACTGCCAATAAAGCTTTCAGATAAGCTTCCCGCAGGCTATCACCAAAACAAGCCACTTCCCCGGTGGAAGACATCTCCACCCGAAGCCTGGGATCTGCCCCTTTAATCCGGCTGAAGGAAAACTGGGAAGCTTTGACACCGACATAATCTAAATCCAGCGTCTTAAAATGCCCCGAAAGCTTCTCTCCCAACATCACTTTGGTGGCCATTTCCACAAAGTTATAACCGGTGACTTTAGACACAAACGGAAAAGAACGGGAGGCGCGCAAATTTAATTCGATTACCGAGACCTTATTATCTTTTGCTAAAAACTGGATGTTAAACGGACCGTTTATCTTTAATGACTGGAGAATTTTTCTGGTAGCATCCTTCACCTGCCTCACGGTTTTTAAGTACAACCGCTGGGGAGGCAAAACTATGGTAGCATCCCCGGAATGAACTCCGGCATTTTCCACATGTTCCGATATGGCGTAAATCAGGAGCTCTCCTGCTTGCCCCACCCCATCCACTTCAATCTCTTTAGCCCCCTCCACAAACTTGGAAATTACCACGGGGTGTTCGCTGGAGATGTCGGCGGCGCTTTTTAAGTGTTTCTTTAAGTCTTGGCCGGAATAAGCCACATTCATGGCTGAACCGGATAAAACATACGAGGGCCTGACCAAAACCGGATAGCCAATCTTTTTGGCAAATTTGACCGCATCACCTACAGCTTTCAGGCTTTGCCAAACCGGCTGTTCGATACCCAGTTGGTCTAACAGCTTAGAAAACTTATTGCGGTCTTCTGCCCTATCGATACTTTCCGGAGAAGTACCCAGGATCTTATAACCGGCCCGGAAACAACTCATGGCCAAATTATTAGGCACTTGCCCGCCAAAACCCAACACAAGCGAAGTATTCCGACTTTCTGACTCTATATCATAGACATCGCTAACTCTTTCAAAGGTTAATTCCTCAAAATACAATTTGTCCGCGCAGTCATAGTCAGTAGAAACCGTTTCCGGATTGCAATTTATTATGACTGTTTCCAGACCCTTTTCTCTTAAAGTTTTGGCAGCTGTAACTGAACACCAGTCAAATTCCACAGAAGAACCAATTCTGTATGGTCCGGATCCAAGCACAATTACCTTTTCTTTCTTTCCGTCATCCTGGCTTGTCCAGGATCCTTGCTTTTTTGATTCTGGACGCACTTCGTTTGCCAGAATGACATTATCTGCTTCTGTCTCTTTTCCATGGTATGTCAAATATAAATAGTTTGTCTTAGCCGGATATTCCCCTGCCAAAGTATCGATGTGTTTTACCTTTGGTGTTATTCCATTCTTCTTCCTGAATTCTCTTACGCTCTTTTCTGTAGTCTTAAATGCCTTCGCCAATAATTTATCCGAAAAACCTAACTGTTTTGCTTGAACTACCACTTCTTCTGTCATCCTGGCTTGTCCAGGATCGATTCTGGTGTCTCCGGCTGACGCCGGATCCCCAGAATGACAATCATTTAGTCTTTTTTCAAATTCCACTACCTCTTTAATCTGATGCAAAAACCAGGGATCAATACCGGTTGCCTTATAAATAGCTTCTACCTGCTCACCCTTGGCAAACCTTTTGGCAACCACAAAAAGCCGCTGGGTGGTCGGCAACAATTGAGTATCATCTACCCCATTTCCCAATAATCCGTCCTGGCCGGTTTCCAGCATCCTGATCCCTTTTTGCAATACTTCCGGAAAGCTCCGGCCAATAGCCATGACCTCCCCCACGCTTTTCATCTCCGAGCCAATTGCCTCTTTAGCCCCCACAAATTTTTGCAGATCCCATCTGGGAATTTTAATTACAATATAATCCAGGGCCGGTTCAAAAAAAGCCGAGGTACCCAGGGTGACATTGTTTTTAAGCTCCGGTAAGTTGTAACCTAAGCCAATTTTGGCCGCTATGTAAGCCAGGGGGTAACCGGTAGCTTTGGATGCCAACGCAGAAGACCGGGACAGCCTGGCATTAACTTCAATCACCCGGTAGTCATTATCTTTAGGATTTAGCGCAAATTGGATATTACACTCCCCGACAATTTTCAAATGTTCAATAACTTGTAAAGATAAATTGCGAAGAAAATGATACTGATAGTTATTAAGTGTCTGCGAAGGCGCCACCACAATACTCTCTCCGGTGTGAATACCCAGCGGATCCAGGTTTTCCATATTACAAACCGTGATTTTATTGCCCATATTATCGCGGACCACTTCATACTCAATCTCTTTCCAGTGTTTTAAGTATTCTTCAATGGCAATTTGGGGCGCCTGTTTTAAGGCCAAAGTTACCATTCTGATGAATTCCTCTTTGTTCTCGATTACCCCTGACCCCAACCCTCCTAAAGAAAAGCCGGACCGAATCAGTAGCGGATATCCTAGCTGTTCTGCAATTACTAAAGCTTCAGGGAGCGACCGGGCAAATCCGCCTTTTGGCACCTTCACATTAATTTTTGCCAGTTCTTTAGCAAATAATTCTCTATCTTCAGTGATTTCGATACTGTTAACAGGCGAGCCCAATACTTTAACTTTATTTTTTTTGAATACCCCTTCGCGTTCCAATATTAAACCGCAATTTAGGGCGGTTTGTCCGCCAAAACTTAAAAGGATTCCATCGGGCTTTTCTTTTTCAATTACTTTTTGCACAAAATATGGTGTCACTGGCAGAAAATAAATCTTTTTTGCTAAATCTTTGGATGTTTGAATGGTGGCAATATTGGGATTAATCAAAACCGCTTCCACGCCCTCTTCTTTCAAAGCTTTTAACGCTTGTGAACCGGAATAGTCAAACTCCCCGGCTTCACCGATTTTCAGAGCTCCTGAACCTAGAACTAGAATCTTTTTCATTCTGTTTCCTTTCTGTCATTCTGAGCGACTAGCCCGCTTCGCCGACTCAGCGAGGCGAGCGAAGAATCTCTTGCGTATGCAAGTATTAAGGTATCTAGAATAAATCTAGAGATCCTTCACTTTGTTCAGGATGACAATTACAAATAACCTAAAAATTCATCAAACAAATATCCGCCTTCTGTCGGGCCGGGACTGGCTTCCGGATGAAACTGTACTGCCATAAACGGCTTACTTTTGTGCCTGACTCCCTCATTGGTCCCATCGTTTAAATTAACGAACCACTCTGTCCAGTCCTTTCCCACAGACTTCATATCTACTGCAAAGCCATGATTTTGGGAAGTGATGACGGCTTTTTTGCTGATCACATCCTGGACCGGTTGGTTTTGACTCCGATGGCCAAATTTTAATTTGAAAGTCTCCCCGCCGGCCGCTAGAGATAGGATTTGACTGCCCAGACAAATACCAAAAGTGGGAATACCGGCCACTAGAAGTTGTCTGACGGTTTCTATGGTTTCTTTTGCTTGTTTGGGATCTCCCGGGCCATTGGAAACTAGCACACCGTCAAATCCGGCGATAGCCGGGCTAACCAACGGATTAAAATCCCAGGGTACTTTTGTTACCCGAACTTTCCTTTTTATCAAACTCCTGACAATATTTTCCTTAGCCCCGCAATCAATTAAAACAATATTTTTCTTTCCGGTTCCATACACCTCCACCTTTTTGGTGCTGACATAAGGCAATATATTCTCACTGTTAGGATCATATATTTCAAATTGAGAATTGACAATTGATAATTGAGAATTCTTTTTGTGCTTCCATTGTCCATTGTCCATTGTCCATTGTCCATTTGTCTCCATCCTCCCCAGCATCACCCCATGTTCTCGCAGCTTAATAGTAAGCGCCCTGGTATCAATCCCTTGCAAAGCCGGAATACCTTCATCTTTTAACCACTGACCTAAAGTTTTTTGGCTTTCAAAATGTGACGGATTAGGAATATAATTTTGTACAACAACCCCCTTAACCTGAATCTTTTTTGATTCCCAAAAATCTTTCCCCGGCACCCCGTAATTCCCCTGCAAAGGGTAAGTCAATACTAAAATTTGGCCAAAATAAGAAGGGTCTGTCAAAGATTCTGGATATCCCACCATACCGGTATTAAAAACCACCTCGCCTGAGGTGGATACCTCTTTCCCAAAGCTTTCTCCTAAAAAAACTGTCCCATCGGACAGAGTTAGCTTACCTATCATAGTGTAAAACGTTAAGGATAAAGGGTAAAGTATTTTCACTTTCCCCTTTCCGCTTCCCCCTTTCCCCTAGTTAAATCCTACCCAAAACTAACGCCAGCAATGCTTCCCGAATGTATAAACCATTCCTGGCTTGAGCAAAATAAACGGCATTAGGGTGGCTATCTAGCACAGGGTCAATTTCATTCACTCTCGGTAAGGGATGCATAAGCTTAACCCCCTTATCTAGATACTTTTTAAAAGATGCATCTAAAATAAATTTATCTTTAATTTTCTTGTACTCATTTAGATTTTTGAATCTTTCTTTTTGTACCCTGGTTTGGTATAAAAAATCCGCTTTCAAATCCTCCGGCAAATGGTCAAACTCCTCAAATGCCACACCCCTCTCTTTTAGAATCTTCAAAAATTCATCCGGCATCGCAAGAGCAGGGTGGGAAATAAAAATTTGTTTGACTTTAAAATGACTCAGGGCTAACGAAAGCGCATGAATAGTTCTGCCGTATTTTAAATCACCCATTAAGGCTACTATGATCCCATCCAGCTTTCCGGCTTCTTTCATCATCGTATAAAGATCCAGCATTGTTTGAGTCGGATGCTGATTGGGCCCGTCTCCGGCATTTATAACCGGAATTTGCGCAACTTTTGCTGCCTTTTGTGCCGATAAAGACTCCGGGTGTCTCATAATCAACACATCAGCATAAGAGTCCATAATTCTGATTGTGTCTGAGAAAGTTTCACCCTTATGGATAGAGGTGGCTTCCGGGTCATTAAAACCAATTGTTCCCATGCCTATTTTTTGGGCTGCAGACCTGAAGGATTGTTCGGTGCGGGTTGACGGTTCGAAAAATAGCAGGGCGGCTATTTTACCCTGGGCAATTGTATAGTTAGTCCTGTCGCTTTTAACAAAAGCGGGATCAAATCTTTTGGCAGTTTTTAAGATATATAACATCTCTTCTTTCGTAAAATCGTTTATATCTATAATGTCCCGACCCTTAAAGCTTTTCATACATTTTTTTCTTCACCCCGAGCTTGCCGAAGGGCAAAAAAAATCCGCCCATTGGCGGATCAGCAAACTATTAAATCTAATTCGAAAAGGCATTTCTTATGCATAACCTCTGGATAGTTTAATGCTAGAGACTCTTCCTGTCAACCCCTAAAATTTGACAGCTGAGTTTAATAATAGTATAACTGATTCCTAAAGATGACCTCTAGTTCACCCGAATCCTTCCTCCCTCTTAAACCTATACAAATAGGTATTCTTGATGAAGCCGAACCATTAAAAGCAGTTGCTACCTGGGGTGCCATAGGAGCAGAAGCTGTGCTGACTCAATGCTATCCGGTACACATCTCATTATTTCATCAATCATTTGACGTAGTTGCCGCCAGACTTGAAGGATTAAACTATGCTGCGACTTTACAAGATCATGGCATCAGAGTTCTTATGGTAAGAGATCTTTTGGCGGATGCCTTAACCCCAAAAACAAGCTTTAAAAAAGAAGGAGTAATCTCTGCTATGCTTAAGAAAGCTAAGGCTGTTCAAGATCAATATAATACTCGTGTACAAGATTCTAATGACTTAATAGCAACGCTTGTAGAACAAGACATTACCCGGTATGGAGAAGAAAAAGCGTTAAGTTTAAATCAGGCACTGAGTATTGACCCGCAACTCCCTCTGGGCAATAGTCTCTACGGCAGAGATCATATGAATGTCTTGTTAGATGCAAGAGTTGTTTCGCGAATGGCCAAAGATATTAGACGGCATGAAGTTGGACTCTATGAACTCATCTACCAGCAACATTTGGCACGACACAAAACAATTACTATCCCCTCAGATGAAACTTTTGAAGGCGGAGATGCTTATATACACAACGGCACAGTATTCGTCGGTGTAGGAACGCGTACCACACTGGGAGCAGCAGTCAGCATATATCAAGATCTCAAACCGCAACTGGAACAATACGGCCTGAAATTTGCCATAGTCGAAGATGATAACCCATTCGGCCGATCTTTTGGCGAACAACAAGAATCTATGCATCTTGATACCTTTAGCAATCCAATTAGCAGGAAAGAAATTGCTGTTTGTGTGGAAGAAGCGCAGAGAAGAAAAATCAGGTTCTTAAATACTGTAAACGGGACCACAGCTATAAGTAATGGTTTAGGAAGTTTTATTGACTACCTGGAGAAAACAGAAGATAATATCGCGGTCATTTCAGAAGAAGAACAAAAAGGATTTGGCTGCAATTTCCTGCTCAAAGGAGAAAATCCTGATGGAGATTGCACCATCTTCGTACCGTTACGTATGAATACCGAAACAAACAATCAGCTGGAAAGAATGGGTAAAAAATTAGTTTATACCAATTTACTAGAGAGCACCAAAGGTTATGGTGCTACTCACTGTATGACAGGACAATTATTAAGAGAGGTATAAAAATATGGCACAAGAAGTAATACAATATTTAGGCATACCCATTCCACCACTTCCTAAAAGTCTAATCCCAATTGTAGAACCAAATCTAGCAGCTCTACCTCATAGTCAAGATTATACCCATCTAGGTTTAGAGATTAGTATGCAAAATTTGATTGCCGGTCTTACTCAGGTAGAACCTGAAAGTATCCAATTATCCGATCCGCCAAAAGAGATCGCAGCAGATTACGCTCTTGCCTGCCATCCTCTTGCAAAATCATTAAGAATAAATCCAGTTGAGATTGCAAACTCAATAGCTGATCAAATTAATTTAGGCTTAAGACCGGATCTAATAGAAAGAGTTTCCGCACAAGATGGTTTCATAAACTTTTTTATTGATAACAATCTTTATGGAGAAAAAGTATTACAAGAGATTGAGACAGGTCGAGATAGTTACGGGGCACAAAATATAGGAGAGGGCAAAAAGGTTGTTATAGACTGCTCTGCTCCAAATATTGCTAAATATATGAGCGTCGGGCATTTGCGATCAACTGTAATTGGCGAATCGCTCCATAGGATTTATCAAACTCTCGGCTACACAGCAATTAGAGATAATCATTTAGGGGATTGGGGAACACAATTTGGCATGCTCGGCTATGCTTATGAAAAGTGGAGAGATGAGATTCCAGAGTTTGAAGAGGGCGGAGATTCAATCAAAGGATTTTACAAACTTTATGTCAGGATACATGAGGAAGTAGAGCAGGAAGAAGAAGAACATCCAGACAACGAGTCATCTCTTAGAAAAGCAGGTAAAGGGTGGTTTCAACGCTTGGAAAATGGTGATCCAGCAGCACGAAGACTTTTTAATTGGGCATGGGGTGCAAGTATAAAAGAATTCCAAAGAGTTTATGATTTACTGGGAGTAGAATTTGAATATACACTCGGAGAATCGTTTTATGTTGATCAGGGAATGATCCCAAATGTTGTTAATGCGCTAAAACAAAACGGAGTTGCTAAAACCGATGAAAAAGGTGCGGTAGTAATACCCATTGAGGAAACAAAATTAAAACCTTTAATAATTCAAAAATCTGATGGGACAAGCCTCTACGCAACTAGAGAAATTGCAGCTTTGGTTTGCAGAATAGCCTGGTTTAACCCAGCTAGTATACTCTATGTTGTTGGTGCAGACCAAAAAGGATATTTTCAGCAAGTTTTTGCGGCAGCCAATAAAATAACTGCGGGAAAAGGGCCGGATCTTAAACATATTTACTTTGGCATGGTTTCTTTACCTGAAGGCAAGATGTCTACAAGGCGGGGGCGGCTTGTATTTCTCGAAGATATGCTCAACGAAGGAGTGTCAAGAGCTAAACAGAGAATACAAGAAACCAATAGAAATTTTTCAGAAACAGAAATGGTTGAAGTTGCAAGACAGGTCGGAATTGGAGCAGCTATTTATTTTGATCTCGGGCAAAGCAGAGAAAGGGATATATTGTTTAATTGGGATCATGCTTTGTCGTTGGAAAGTAACAGTGCTCCTTATATTCAATATACCAATGCAAGAACTCATTCAATTTTAGAACGCGCGGAAGAAAAAGGTATTACAATTGATTTTGATCAAAAAGTTGTTTTTAGTCTGCCTGAAGAACAAATGCTAATAAAACAACTCGCAAAATTCCCAGATACAATAAGAAGAGCTCAAGATATAAACCAGCCAAGCGTAATTGCGGAACACTTACTCTCGGTTGCTACCCTTTTTAATCAATTTTACCAAAAGACAAATGTCATAAATGAACAGGATCCCGTTAAAAGAAATACGCGATTAAGATTAATAACCGCAGTTTCTCAAGTGATGAAAAGAGGGCTGTACTTGCTTGGTATAGAAGCACCGAACAGAATGTAATAAAATGACAAACAAAATAGAGTGTGTAGCAGAACCTGCCACAACCGGACTTAAACACTTATCACGCATAGCAAGATTCTACGATTCAGAAATAGATGGCTACGATAATGGGTATTCAACTCCTTTGTGTCAAGCGGAAGATGAGGTATTGGTGCATTTAATTCAAGACATGGTAGGAAGTAAAGTAGTTGATGCTGGTTGTGGTACTGGTGATTTTCTCAAGTACTTTCAGCCTACTGAATATGTAGGTTTTGATATTTCTCATCAAATGGTTAAAACGGCACAACAGAAGTATGGAGGAACATTTATGGTTGCAGACATGCATCATCTTTCGCTTCCTAATGATTACTTCGATACGCTTGTCAGTTTTTATGGGCCAATGTCTTATTCTCTAAACCCCCAAGCACTAATTCAAGAATTCACAAGGGTCGTTAAGCCTGGAGGATCATTAATAGTAATGCCATATACCAAAAGATCTGGAGAGGCACAAAAATCTTCAATATTAGAAAAGAAAGTTCTTACTGGAGATTATTCCACAGCTACAAATCCAAATATTGAGAAAGTTTTTTATTCGACAGAGATGCTTAAAGAACTATTTAAAGGCTTTGCTGATGTACGAATAGTAGGAATAAATTTTGCTGCTAATGGAATTGAATATGCCGATGGCATATTACAAAGCATGTTAAAAAAGGAGCCGATTTCTGCTGAGTTTTACCGAAATTATATGCTGTGGGAACTAGAAAACATAGAAGAGAAAAACCGCCCGGTTGAATACGCACGGCACGCGCTTGTGACGGCAAGAAAGCCTGGTAAATCTGAACCTTAATTATGTTAAACGAGGTTGACAAAATGAAACCCTTTCAAGAAAAGAAAAGAAAAGAGATAAATCCATTTAATGAAATTATCTCTATGCTTAATGCGAATCATGTTGAGTATCAAACCATAGAGCATGAACCGGTTTATACAAGTGCCCAAGCAGAAAGCATAACAGGGCTTGCTTTAAGTCAAGGCGCTAAAGCCTTACTATTAAAAACTGATGCGGATTTTGTTTTGGTTGTATTACCTGGCGACAGACATATCGATTTTGGCAAACTTAAACAGGCGTTGCTCGCAAAGAAAGTCAGATTTGCAGGAGAGAAAGAAGTAAAAGAGATTATGCATTGCGGACTTGGCGCCTGCTACCCAATCGGGTCTTTTTTAAATCTAAGAACATTAGCTGATCCCTCCTTGATAGAACATGAAACGATAGCATTTAATCCGGGAGTTAATGATAAATCAATAATTTTAAAGTCGAAAGACTATGTCAAAGTTGCCTCACCAGAAATTGCAAGAATAAGCAAATAAAAGTTACAAATTGAGAACTTAAGCACCTGATAGAATGTAATTATGATAAAAACATTAAAAGCATTAATTAGCATACCTTCTTACTCCGGTCATGAGCAGGAGATACAAAAATGTATAAAAGATTATCTAGCATCTTCAGGGGTAGAATCTTTTTTTCAGGACGATAATCTCGTTGTCCATCTACGGGGCGAAAACCAAACCAGAGCTTTTATCTTTAACGGTCATGTTGATGTAGTAGACATCGGTGATGCTGAGAAGTGGAAACATAGTCCATGGGGTAGCGAAATAGAAGATGGCAAAATCTACGGCAGAGGTGCATCTGACATGAAAAGTGGCATTGCAACAATGATAGAAACCGCAAAATCCCTGGCATCGAGAGATAAAATACCCACAGATGTATGGTTTACATTTGTGGTAAAAGAGGAAACAGATGGCCAAGGAACAAAACAATTTGCAGAATGGTTCAAATCAAAAGGTTATTTAAACCAATACAAAGAGCTAGCTGCTATTTTTGCAGAACCTACTAACCTTGACACTGTCCAATATGGACACCGTGGAAACTTTTTTATTCAGGCAGAAATAACCGGCATATCCGGTCATTCTTCCAGACCATTAGCCCTTCAGCCTCATGTAATCCTACAATTTAATGACTTTGTTAACGTTTTAACAAGACAAAATTCAATATGGCAAAAAAAGTTTAGCGAATCAGATTTTATGCCACCTGCTATTACCCCAACTTCAATTGAGGCTAAATCAGAATCTCCAAATAAAACAGCAGATTATTGTCGGGCTAGCTTTGATTTACGGACGATTCCAGGATATCACCAAGAAGCGTTCGACAAAGTTCAGGCATTGGCAGATGAAAAAGGAATAAAACTGTCATTTCTCCATGATCCATCCCCCATTGGATATACCAAACCGGATGCAAAAATTGTCAAGGTACTCCAAAAGGTAGTACCCGGAATAAAAACAGCCATAAACGATGCTTCAAACGATTTGGGATTCTTTACTAATATAGGAATCGAGGGTGTTGTTTTTGGACCGGGAGATATGTCACAGGCTCACAGAACTGATGAATACGCAGATATTGATAAAATTACTGCCGCGCCAGCTATCTTTGAAACAATCTATTTTGCCTGGGCAGAAGATAAAAAATAATACGGAATATTGAAATTATCCTTCAAATGTGATATAGCAATCTAATATGGCTGAGCGTATTCTTTTAATAGGTGATACAACAGGTATAAATAATCAGGAGTTTTGTTCCTTCGTAAAAACAGTTGGTTGTTCGTACGGGGGAAGCTTCCCCAGTCATAAAGAAGGCCTTCCTGATGCAACAATCAGAGAAGAAACATGCAATTTATTAGCTGAGGCCGGAATATTAGATCCTTCTCCCCTCGTCGTATGCGGCTCAGATCAGGAAAGAGCAGCGCAGATTTTGCAAATTTGCAGACTGCGCAACGAACAAAATCAAGATGGCGAAGGAGAACTATATGTGGTTATAGACCATGATCCAGTTTCCCTTGCAGCAGCTGTGAAATCTGTTGCCAGAAATGGTAACGGTTGCCCATCAGCAACCTCACGCATAACCATGATCAAATTAGGTGCAGAGTACGGATATGATCATATAGATCCGGAAACTGGACTACGGCTTAATGCTCTCCCCCGTCCACTCCATCCTTTCCCTACACATCCTGATCCAGCCACATAATCCAGGTTATTCTACACCGTAACACAAGTAACACGCATGATTGACAAGAATAATCTTCGGGTATACAATCAGCCCTCAGGAGCCTCAATATGGCCATAGCAGAAATGCCTTTATCAACTAGACTCGCTCAACTTACAGACACTGTCTTGATGATCAGTCCTGACAGTTTTGGCTTTAATGACCAAACAGCCTCAACTAACGCCTTTCAAAATAATCTGCCTGCAGATTCCAAAGATAAACCCCGAAACAAAGCTCTCTCGGAGTTTCATGATTCAGTTGATTTATTACGCAGAAACGGAATTAGAGTCGCAATATGCCCCAGCAAGACTAATGTAGCTACTCTTGATGCAGTCTTTCCCAATAACTGGATCTCGTTTCATAACGAAGTGAAAGGTATCAATACCGTCTTATATCCTATGCTTGCTCCTAACAGAAGAGTTGAGAGACAATTGGATGCTGTTGAACAAACTCTGGGAATAACAATCGATCCGTCAACTGTGCTGGACTTAACTCACTATGAAAAATTAGGGCATTTTCTTGAAGGTACCGGAAGTTTAATATTCGACCGGAAAAGAAAAGTTGTTTTTGCGCATGAATCAGCCAGGACTTCTTTCCGGGTTTTAGATGATTTTTGCGACCAAACAGGATACCGGCCGGTTAAATTTCACGCACAGGACGAAGGCGGAAAACCTATCTATCACACTAATGTAGTAATGAGTATCGGAGAAGGTTTTTCTGTTGTCTGTCTGGAGGCAGTACAGGATAGACGGGAAAGATCCGCAGTCAAAGGTGCGTTATCAGAACTGGATTTGGAAATAATTAACATTACCCTGGACCAATTACACGCTTTCTGTGGAAATATATTAGAAGTTCAATCTGTTTCAAAAGAGAATAAAATTATTATGTCCATTATAGCCTTTGGTGCTTTTACCGAAGACCAGCGGAAAAAATTGATGAGCTATGGCGACATCATTCTCTTCAATATCCCTACCATTGAAACCATTGGCGGAGGCAGTGCCCGTTGCATGCTAGCTGAAGTATTTCATAAAGAAGAACAAACTAAATGACATCCGGAAAAAGGCAGATCAACAAATCAACACCAAATACGTTTTATACTCCAACGGAGCTCCGCTTGAAATTAGGGAATAAAAAGTGGGTTATGGGTTACAACAGAATTATTGCGGTGGTAGATCCTGTTTCTCAAAAAGTGATGTATATAGAAGATTATGGTCCTCGAAACGGTTTTTTTATCGAAGGATGGAGAGCTTTGCACTTCCCCTTAACCAGCTCAATTGTAGAAAAAAGCTATCGGGAAGGAGGTATTACTATTTACATCATCAAACAAGGAAAGGCTAAATTAAACTTGCTGCCATCTTTCGCTCCTATCGGGATTGAAGAATGTAAAGTTATTAATAATAAAGTGTCAATAACCTTTGCCGGTTTTGGTGGCGGTGGCGTCAGTGCTTCATTTTCAAGAGGTATGACAGAGGGTGTTGAAAAAGTCCAGGTGATACAACAAGGGGGCGGAAACAAATTAGGTATAGGAAAAATATTCCTACCGGCAAAAAAGATAATCCTGATTGGTGTAGATGATACGGATAACGAAAACGAGGGTGCAACTTACGCTTTAGCACATAATATTGCCACAGATATTGCCGGCAAATTAAACGTGTTTTATGCTACACACAACAATATACAGCTTTTCCCATACAATCCTTACAAAACAAAAAACTGCATGGCTACAGTGGTTAGCTTTATCTACGATCATGATACCCAAGAAGAAGAAATTGTAAAAGAATTTGCAAAGTTACTTAAAAAGCATTCGGTTAGCAATCAAGCAGGTATGGCCACTTTTAAAGGATTTTCTTTGCCGAGACAATTAATTGATTTTAGTACAAGCATCAAGTTTCATATGCTGCACGATATGGATGAATTAAAAAAAGTATGTAATCAAACTGGAGTTAAGTTATATCCAATTACCGGCGAAAAGGGATTGATAGGGGCAGCGGCAGCATTAGGTTTTTTTGACAGACCTGATTTTGGGGCAAAATTACCTAACCAATGTTGCTAGGAAATAACTTCTTTAACCAGCCTATCTGTTTCCTGGCTGGCGTTTTTAATGATGGTTTGTTTTTGTTGAATCCGGGATAATTGTTTTCCAATATTCTTACCGGCTTCATCCAATAGCTTATTCATAACGGTCGGACTGCTCCCCCCCACATTATTTCTTTTGGCAATAACTAACTTGGGATCCAGCGCCTGAGCGATTTCTTCATCAGAGACCTCGATCTTTAAATCCAAATCATCAGCCGCTTGCATAATTTCCGTCGCAGTAATCCGATCGAGCGGTTTTCCCTTTTCAATGGCTTTATCAACTATCTGACCGATAATTTTATAAACTTGTCTGTATCCGATTTTGGTTTTCTGGGAAATATAATCGGCCAGATCGGTTGTTAACGAGTAATTTGATACTGCTAAATCAAGCATTCTTTGTTCATTAATCCTTAGGGTGGAAATAACCTTCTGCAATGAACTAACAACTGAATTTGTTTTTATTAGTCCAAGATGAATATATTCTTTACTCTCCCTGCCATCCCGATTATAGCCCATTGGTAAGCTTGACAGGGTATTTGCCACAATAGACCAGAAACCAATCACTTGAGGTGTTGTTGAACGGATAATCTCCAAAATATCTGGGTTTTTCTTCTGTGCCATGACGGATGAACCGGTAATCGGATGCATCCTTTGCGACACTTCATCCCCCAACTCCACCATGCCATATTCAAAAGTATTAAATAAAATTAAATCCTCATTCAATTTACTGGCCACCAAACATATTTCCGAAAGAGCTGCTAAATAACCCAGCTGGGCAAACCCCCGGGAGGAAATAGCATCTTGAGGCATCTCCCAAACCTTAGCAAAACCTAATATTTCGGCAGTAAATTCCCGGTCAAGCGGCCAAGATGTACCATATGACTCGCAGGCCCCTAAAGGATTCATATCATAAAGATCCAAATAATATTGAACTGTGCCCAAGGTTCTTAAGAAACCGTTTAGGTATGACAGCGCCCACTGCCCAACTGTGGTGATCTTTCCCGGTTGCATATGGGTATAACCAGGCATAATGGTTTGATTATGAACAACAGCTAATTTGAACAGCTCTTCTGCAAGAGACACTACCCCTCCGGCAGCCGATAACATCTGTTCTCTTAGGTACAAAAGCTCAGCAACCATCACCTGATCATTTCGGCTTCGACCGGTATGGACACTGTGAGCAGCTTCCCCTGCCCTTTTCACTAACTCAGCCTCTAAAGTCAACTGAGCACCCTTTTCCGGATCAATTCTAAATTTATCTTCTTGTATTTCTTTTTTTATCTCGGTTAAGGCCTTCAGACAAACTTTAGCTTGGCCCTTATCAATAATCCCTGCTTTAAATAGCATAAGAACATGCACTGTTGTCCCCCAAATATCAAATGGAAAAATTTCCATATCCAAGTTCATTTGTTGTTGGGAAACGATAAATGACGCTGATTGTAATCTCGGTTTATCCATTATTTTCACCTATTAGGTAATCTAATATGGCCATTTGAATCCACATCCTGTTTTCAGCCTGGTCAATCACAATAGAAGAAGGACTGTCCAGCACTTCGTCCGTGACCTCAACATTTCTCCTGACAGGCAAACAATGCATAAAAAATGCATTATTTGTCAAACCCATCTTTTCCTTATCAACAATCCAGTGTCTCAGGCCTTCTTTCGCCTTTGTTTCCTTATCCCAGTCACCATAATGCTTAATTGCTCCCCAGCTTTTAGCGCATATAATATCAGCATCTTTAAATGCATTCTGTTGCGAATGAACCAGTTTCAAGGAGCCGCCGGCTAGTTTAGCTCTTGCTTTGGCTTTCTCAATAACACCTGCATCAAGATCCCATGCTTCAGGATAAGCAACAGTCACATCCATTCCTAAATCGCAGGCTGACATAAATTGTGAATTAGCTGTTGCCATGGGTAATGCTTTCGGGTGATATGCCCAAGTTAAAACATATTTTTTGCTTTTAGGATTACTAAATTTTTCCATAATAGTCATGGCGTCCCCCAAACCCTGGCAAGGATGAAAAACATTTGACTCCATATTAATGACTGGCACTTTCGCATACTTTGTAAAACTTGTAATCACAGTATCTTTTTTAGCTTCATTCCAGGAAGAAACCTCAACGCTTTTTGGCGCAGTAGTAACAAGTTCACTCGCACGAACAGCAACAGCATCACTTATCCGTGATACCACCGGTATGGCTTCTTTAACATGTTCAATAGTGCTTTTATCCATAACAACATTCTCCTCAAATTCAAATGGAAAACCACCGCTACCGGAAGATAAATCCACTGCTAAACCACCCAGTTTATCCATGGCTGCAATAAAAGATAACCTGGTTCGTAAAGATGGGTTGAAAAAAAACATACTCAAAATTTTTCCCTTCAGCGTTTCTTTCCAGCCGGACTTTTTCATATCCATAGCTGTCTCAATTATCTTCATCAGCTCTTGTTGGCTGTAATCAGTAACGTCTAAAAAATGTTTCATTTTAATCCTTTTTAGAAAAAACCTTTCTATTAATTGCCGTTATAGTTTTGTTAATTTCACGCCGGTTACTCTCAGCCTCAAGTTGAAAATATTTTTTAATCAATGCTGTTCCCAGTGAACTATTGGCAATAGGGCCAGTAACCAAATCAATTTCCATCCCGCACTCTTTCTTAAGTAGTTCCTTGGCTCCGTAAACTCCGGTAAAATCATTAGCTGCTAAAACTATAAATGATAATTGTTTACTTATTGGTTTATGTTTGAGAATATCAAGTACATGATATTCTCCGATAATACCTTCGCCAAATTCCATCAGAATTAAATCTGGATTAGCTGACTTCGCGTGATCAATCAAATTTATTGTGGACTCAATCACCTGTTTAACATTACCATTACATGTTGAAGGTAAACCCATATCTGTAAAGTCCAAGACAAACTCTGTTCCGTTATCAATCAGTCTATAAGGATCTTGTTGGTAACTCACCCCCGTAGGCTTTATCGCCACTACCTTTTTCTTATGCTGTTTAAAATAATGGGCTATTTTACACGCCATAATTGTTTTTCCGGAATCCATTCTGGTAGCTAATAAACAAATGATTGGGACTTTTCGGGAGATAGGTTCAATTTTTGGCAACATATAGTTTTTCAAATTTAATGATTGACCTTTTTCGCCTGTGATTACTCCCAAAACCTTAACTTTCATTGGTTTGCCCCAGGCTTCATAAACACCGGAGATTTCTCCGATAACCCCGCTTTCACACAATAGGTACAACTGATCGCCTACCTTTACTTGTTTAGGAATCACTCCGGCAAATTCCACCGGCGCTTTTCTGTAACCTAATACTCCGGCAAAAATATCTCCTTTCAGTACTATCCCTAAACGGCCACCCACAAATTCAAATACGTCCTTTTTGCCGGAATTTTCTTCTGCCTGAACTACTATCAGCGCTCCTTCTTCGGCAGGTATCTGATTATCAATCCATACCTCATTTGGTAGATTAACGTTTCTGAAAACTGAAGGAATTTTATCAAGCTTAATTTTTTTCATTTGTTCTCTCCTGATCTATTTTGGCAGCAAGAACGCTTTGTAATCCATAAATCTTAGAAAATCCTTCTACGTCCACTCCGCCCCACATCATATTTTCTTCTCCATATATTGCAACCTCAGAATTCATCAAAGAATAAGGGCTTTGACAACCCTCTATTATTATGTTGCCTTTGTAGAGTTTTACTCTAACATCCCCAGTCACATTTTTTTGGCTGCTATTAATCAAAGATTCTATATCCCTCATAATCGGGTCAAAGTAGAGTCCTTCGTGCAATAAATTCCCATAAAAATTACCTAACATTTCTTTCCAAAATATCTGCCATTTTGTTTGTACTAACTTTTCAAGTTCTCTATGAGTTTTAATTAAAATTAAGGCAGCAGGAGCTGCAAAGGCTACTCTCCCCTTTATACCTAAGATTGTATCCCCTAAGTGGATATCTTTACCAATTCCAAATTCTCCTCCAATTTTTGTCAAATATTTAAAGATTTCAACTCCCGACATCTTTTTATTATTTACAGCAACAGGTAAACCCTCTTTAAACGAAATAATGTATTCCTTAAACTCATTAGGAGTTTTACTTAATGGAGTAACCCCTGGGTAGACTTCCTCAGGAGGAACTTCCCATGAGCCTTTTGTCTCTTTTCCGCCAATCGTTACCCCCAACATTCCTGTATTTATAGAATATGGATTTGAATTTGTGGGAAAATCTAAATTGTATTGATGTAGTAATCTTAATTCATCCTCTCTTTTTATCCCTAAATCTCTAATAGGCGTCAAGACCTTAATCTCGGGAGCCAAAATCTTAAGTGCTATGTCAAATCTAATTTGGTCATTGCCTGCACCGGTTGACCCATGAGCGATATATTCAGCTCCTACTTTTTTGGAAATCTTAACCAATTCTTGAGCAATAACCAATCTCTCGGTACCGGCACACAGAGGATAAATTCCTCCCCGTAAAACATTGCCTTTGATAATATAGGAAACAAATTGATTATAAAGCTCGACCTTACCATCAATAAAATAATGATTTTTGGCACCTAATAGTTTAGCCTTAGCAGCAATCTTATCTATCTCATCCTTACTAAATCCGCCTGTGTCTATTGTAACTGTTGTGACTTCGTAACCCTGCTCTTTTAGATAAACCACACAATATGAGGTATCTAAGCCTCCCGAGAAAGCTAAAACTACCTTACTTATTGGTTTTTCTAAAGTATTAACTACATCTTTATTCATATCATCCTTCTGTAATTCTTGGAGTTTTTTGTATTAAAAAACCCGTCCTTTACATCTAGCGTATATTAGGGACGAGTTTGATCCGTGGTGCCACCCTACTTTAATAATTATGGCTACCCATAAATTATTCTCATTTTGTGAACTTACTTTCCGCCTGGGCGAATTTCTTCAGTTCTTGCTCAGGGGCTCTTTTGGGCAAGATTAAATTTAAAGGCTTTCAGCTACCCTTCTTGCTATAAGATATCATCTTGCTTACTTTTTCCCTTCAACGCCGCTCTAGAATACCATAAATGAAACCGATTTGTCAACTTTTTGTTGCCGCAAAAACTTGTCCATACGGGCCAAAGATAGTTTGTCCGTCAAAGACCACTTTCCCTCTTAAAACTACTTTCTTAACTTTCCCTGTTACCTGCATCCCGACAAATGGAGTCCAACCGCATTTGGTTTGCAGGTTTTTATCATCAATTGTCCAATTTTCTCCCATATCCACTTCTACATAAGTTTCTTCCTGTTCAGGTATCCCAAAAACTTTCCTGGGATTTGTGGAAGTTAACTCAATCAATCTTTCAATAGTTAATCTATCCTCATTTACAGCCGTCAAAAGCAGCGGCAATGTAGTTTCCAGTCCAGGCACGCCGTAGGGTGGTTTCTCGCCTTCTTTTTCTGCTTTGGTGTGCGGGGCATGGTCAGAGGCAATCATATCAATAGTCCCGTCAACCAGGGCTTGCCATAGGATATCTTGGTCTTCTTTGCTGGAAAGCGGCGGCTTCATCAGGCCATAAGGCCCCAACCTTTTTACATCATCATCAGTTAAAAACAGATGGTGGCAGCTAACCTCACAGCTTAAGTTTAAACCACTCTCTTTGGCCTGTTTAATTAATTCAATTTCTTTCGCCAAAGAAATATGGCAAACATGCAATCTATTGCCAAATTTCTTAGCCAAATCAATGGCTTTTTGCAAAGTATTCCCCTCTGCGTGGACTAATACAGGCAGGTCTTTTGGCCAGGCAGAAAAAACAGTTTCCAAAGTGCTATCATCCTCCATCAGTAAATCCCCTGTGGTCTGGTTCATATAAACTTTGAGTCCAAATACCTTACCGAAAACTTCCTGAAAATATTGCACACTTTTACCGCTGGCTCCAAAATGGAATCCCACGTCACAATAAATTCGCTTCTTCGCCAGATCCATTTTTTCCTGCAAAGCTTCCGGCGAAGCAGTAGCAAGAGGATTATTCGGCATATCCAGAACACAAGTATAACCCCCGACAATAGCCGCCTTAGTTCCTGTTTCAAAATCTTCTTTTTGGGTAGCGCCGGGTTCACGGAGGTGAACATGCGGATCAATTAATCCCGGAAGTTTAATTATCTTTTGCATTTGCTATATAATATTCTAACATGGCAAAAAAGAAAGTCAGCAGTTTCGTATTTCACAAAGAATTAATCCAACAAATGCTTACCCTGTCTACCTCAGCGTTTGGCCTGGCAGCAGCGTTGGCTTGGAATGAAACTATCCAGCAAACAGTTAAGGAATTTATTGAACCAAGACTACCCGGTTCAGGCATCTTATCCAGGTTTATTTATGCTATCTTAGTAACACTTTTAGGTGTAATCATTACCTTTCAACTCTCCCGCTTGGCTGCCAAATGGGGGCTAAAAAAATAATTTCTAATTTCTAATTTCAACTATTTTCCCATCCTCTACCCTTAAAATTCTGGCTGAATCCAGAAATTCTTGCGGGATGTTTTCTAACTCCACTGTGGCAATAATGGTTTGTTGCTTACTGACTATCTCCACTACATGGGCCCGGTGACTGGCATCCAGTTCGGAGAAAACATCATCCAGTAGCAGTATCGGTCGCTTTCCCAAGATTTTGGTCATATATTCAAGTTGGGCCAGCTTAAAAGCCAAAGTGGCAGTCCTCTGCTCTCCCCGGGAACCGTAATGGGCCATATCTCGTCCACCCCCACCGTCATTGCGAACGACCGAAGGGAGTGCGGCAATCTCTGAATTAGATTGCTTCGTCGCTTTGCTCCTCGCAATGACGTAATCATCTAAAATAATCCGGAAATCATCCCGGTGCGGCCCAACTAGCGTTGCCGCCGCCGCCACTTCCCTACCATTTGTTTCCGTCAATCTCTCAACAGTCACCGCGCTTGGCTTATACTCAAACATAAACTCCCCCAATGGCTTATCCAGTGTATTAACGAACTCAAAGAAACCTTCTCTCTTCTGGGAAATCAGCTTTCCTTGACTCAATAAACCGTCTGTCCAGTAAGTCAATTCATCTTTTTTGCCATATCCTTCCCTGATCCGCTTTAACACCCTATTCCTGGCGGTTAAAAATTGTTCATAGGCGGTTAAGGCTTTCTTGTATACCGGATCAACCTGAGCCAATCCTAGATCCAAATGCCACCTGCGCAGACTAGGCGATCCGGTCACTAAATTAATATCGGAAGGATAAAAAATAACCGCCGGAAGATTGCCGATAAAATCAGTCACCCGTCGGGGTACTCCGTTTACTAAAACTTTTTTCCTAAACAGCACTTCTTTGTTGGGTTTAAGATCGTCAGATCGCAAGCTTTGCTTATTGATAATGACCAAAAGCTCTGTTTCGCCGTTACTCTCCAAAAACCCCTCCACCTTAGTAAAATCCTGTCCTTCCTTTATCAATTCGTCTTCTGTTTCAACTCGCAACGATTTAGTGGTAGAGAGTAAATAAACCGCCTCCAAAATATTGGATTTTCCGGCCGCATTATTGCCAACTAGGACGGTGGGTCGGTTATCAAACTCAAGCTCTAGATTAGAGTAGTTGCGAAAATTGGTTAAATTTATCTTTTTGAGAAACATGTTATTTTTGACGGTAGATGATGGAATATGGAAGATAGTATTTTGAAGATGGAAGTTAGAAAATCGACTCCCAATCTTCTATCCTCAAAGTTCTACCCTCTACCATCTATCGTCTAGCTACTTCCCTTCCCAATGTCCCAGCCCCAAAAACTCCCTGACTCTGTATGATAATTCATGTTTACTAAAAAACAGGTTAGGACTTAGGCCAAAAAGTCCGACCATAATTACTAAAACTCCCAATCCGATAAAAATGGGGGTTGTGCCAAATGCATCGGCTAAAATACCGATTATAAAAACCGGAATCAAAGACAGTCCGGACATAGCTGCTCCTAAAATAGAAAAAACTTTTCCTCGGACCGACTCCGGAGTGTTTTCCTGCAAGACGGTTTGCGACGGAACCAGAATGGAAATTACTGCTGTTCCTATCAAAAACGACCCGATCATCATTATTTGAGAAAGAGTCAGTTGGTATAAAAACGGCACCGGCTTCGGGTGCTTAAAATAATCAACCGCCGGAGAAATAAGTGGAGCTACACCAACTATTAAAAGCACTAACCCCACAAAAAGAATAGCCCGTGATACCAGTTTTCTTTTTATTAATCCTCTGCCGAATTTACCTAAAATTATTCCCCCTGTTATGATTCCCAGTCCTAGCGGTACAATCAAAATATATGAGGCATCAGCGGCTTTAATCTGCAGGGATTTTTCCAAAAATCCGGGGGCTAATACCGCCATAATCCCTATGCCCATTTGTACTCCGGCTAAAATTAATATTGATATTAAAACCGGCAGCTTGCCTTTAATCAACTTTATTGTTTCGGCCATTTCAAAAGTTCCGATTTGCCAGATTTTAGAAAACTTTTTCTCTGCCAGAGCTAAAATTAACTTTTTCCCCTGCGCGCCGGGAACAGATTTAATCGAAGGAAATACTAAAGATAGCAGGAATGCCCCGGCTAAAATAGCTCCTCCCAGCCCGAATATATAATCTATACCTAAATGAGTTATCAAAGGCCCGGCCAACCCAAACCCGATTAAAAAAGACGAATAAAGGGTGGCGGAAAAAAGCGAATTGGCTGTCAACAATTCATTCTTTTTAACTACTAATGGAATGGCAGAAGCCTCAGCCGGGGCATAAAATTGACCAAAAGCATTAATGAAAAAAGTCACCACCAAAATTGCCGGAAAATTGCCTTTTAAAAAAATCAGGCTGAAAAATAGCAAGCATAGAAAAAAATTAATTGCCATGATGATTTTTTTCCGGTCTATGATGTCCACCAATACACCGCTGAATAGTCCCAATAAAACTGCCGGCAGGTAGATGGCAAACATTAAGGCAGAAACAGCGGTGTTGGAATCAGTTAATTTATAAACCCAAACCAGCAGGGTAAAATTTAAGGCATTGGAGGACAGTTGTACCAAGATTTGGTTAACCCACAGGTTTAAAAATCCCCGATTGGCAATTACTGAAGCAAAAGAAGGCTTTTCTGTCATAAGACAGGGATTATTATACAAGCAATTGGGCCTGCCCGCAAAGCCTGCCCGCCTCAGGCGGGCTGGCAGACGGGGCAAAGGTATGTGCCGCGGCCACCTAAAGAGATTTTTTTGATTTCAGTTCCGCAAACCTTGCAGGGGTGTTTATCACGCCAGTAGACAAAAGCATAATCCAGGAAATAACCTTTGTGGCCTTCGGCATCAACAAAATGCACCCTGGTGGAACCCCCGTATTTTATGCCTGCCTGAAGCGACTTAATAATCCCTTCATGCAATCTTTTGAACTGCCCGTCAGACATGCTGCCGACTTTAGTCCTCGGATCAATTTTGGCATCGAAGCAGGCCTCATTGGCATAAATATTCCCCACTCCGGAAACTATCGCTTGATCCATAATAGCCACCTTAACAGGCATACCTTTATGTCTCAACAAATTCTGCTTTAAGACTTGCCAGGTAAACTTTTTCTCCAGCGGCTCCGGCCCCAGATTCTTTATTGATCTGTCGCCTGTAACCTGTAACCTATCTACTACCTTAATCCATCCAAACTTCCTCTGGTCATTGAAGTATAAGTGGCTAGTCTCAAATGTAAATATCACTCTGGTATGGGAATTCGGCATCTTTCCCAACATGTCTTCCGTCGGGTGCCCACCGATAAATCTTTCCCCTTTACCCTTTCCGCTTTCTCCTTTCCATACCAGCTGCCCGGACATCTTCAGGTGAATTAACAATGTCATTCTGGCTTGTCCAGAATCTTCCTTGCCTTGATTCTGGAGTCGCTTCGCTCCCCAGAATGACGTACTCAGATCTACGCCTAATATCTTCGCTTTTCTCCAAACTTTGAGTACTTTTCTACCCTCTGCTAAATCGGAGTCTCCAATAAAAGATTTCGGGGATAAAACCTGGATATTTTGAATTTTTAGTCCGATAATTTTCTTTTCTAATCCCAGTTTAATTATTTCTACCTCTGGTAACTCCGGCATAAGTTCTTTTTTTTCCTAACCTGAATATTATTAATGATGTAGCAGTCTTTCTTTTCCTCGTGGCATAATAGATCCTAAACCAACAGCGACTTCCTGGAAAGCGGCTAATCCCCTCCACAAAAATGAAAACCAACCATATTTTCTTCTGACATCTTTCCATTCTTTGTGCATAGCAGCATCTTCCTCAACCCCTAGTTTCTTATGCTGTAACTCTGTAATTTGCTCTCTCATCTTTTCTACCTCCTAATATTTTATTTTATTGTTTTTTGCACAAATTGCAAGAGAAGCTTTTTGGGTAGCCGATATATCTTCTTCTTTGCCGACCTCACAGTTGGGAAAGAAAAACCTAAATGGATTTTTTATCCCCCATCACGTATATGTGTACGATCGCATCAATGTATGTTACTAGGACCGTACTTATCAGATTCGAAAACCCACACCCACTTCTCTACCCCCAAGTCTTTGATATAACTGAAAAGTTTTTCCGTCACATTCTTTTTGGAAATCCACACGCTTTTTTGCAGATGCTTAAAACCCCACTTTTTAAGATTTCTTCTAAATAAATCCCTGATTAACCTTTTTTGTTCCGGTATATCAAAAATCACAATCCGCCATTTTCCGTCCCAGTTGTCAACATTATCATTGCTCAAAAGATATACTGTCCGCCCTGCATCAGTCAGCTTTAAGATCAGTTTACCCATATCTGTTTTATCTGTTTCAATCAATCCCCTTTTTCTTAACCTGGCAACTGCTTTAGAAAGGGCCGCTTTCTTCAGTTCAGGAATACCATAATGGTAGCGGTAATGATGATAGGCAAAATCCTCCAGTCGCACATATCCGTCAATGCTTTTCTCTAAAACCATTAACAAAATATCGCTTACGCTCCCTTTTCTAATTTCCATACCCACTACATTACACGATCGTTGTAATGTATGTCAACAGAGTGGGTTCTTTAGCCTGGGTGGATCTTCTTTCCTAATTTGAATTTGATCAGCGGAGCAAAAACAATATTTAAAAGCAAAATATATACCGGGAATGCGCTATAAGCAAACCCCCACTGCCTAGTAGCAAGCAATGTAACACCTGCACCTAACCCGGTAAATAAATACACCTTATAGTCCTCAGTTTCAGGAGCTTTAAATGCCTTTACAAAGGTCGGCACTGCAGCCAAGCCGTCTGCGGCAATAGCAAAGAATATCGCCCAATTCCCTACCCCGGTTACCTGCCACATAATTAATCCCAAAACCGCCAACACTCCACAAATAAAATCAAACTTAGTAATTTTCCAATAAGCTTTTTTATTTAAGAAAGAGGCAATAAATGTAAACAGTGGTCCAACTCCGATTGCGAGAGTCATGAGTGAAGATAAGCCTACTCCCTGTTTTGCTTCCGCAGCAAAAGCGATTAAAGGAGCCAAGCCCCAGAGAAACCAAGTCACCTTGTTGGGCTTAACTTTCCCTTTGATAGTGTAAATTAGATAACTTAAATTACCAAAAAGAATCAGCGCCACAGATACAAACACAAATTTTTCATCTATCATAGATATTTAAACTAGTTTGACTAATCTGCCGTTTCTGATAACTTTTTTCAAAATAAATGCAAACAAAATTATCGAGGCGGTTAGATAAACCGCATTTAACAAAACCGCTGTCCAAAAAGAATTGATGTCAAACCGGCCGGTACGCATGGTATACCTCATTCCCTCAAATACATGAGAAATAGGAATAAAAAAAGCAATCTTCTGAAACACGGGAGGCAGAACGCTGATCGGATAAAATACAGCGGCAAAGGGCTGGACAAAAAATGGCAAAATCCAGGTTAACGGACCCACTATATGACCATATCTTAAAATTAAGGAGATATTAAAAATACCAAAAGCCATGGCAAAAACGAATAAATTAATCCAAAATAATACCAGGTTAAAACCCAACGAGCTAAGCTGAAAATTGTAAAAGATGCCTGCCATCAGCCCCATGGAGGTTAAAGCAACCAGAATCTTGATAAAACTGATTGTGATCAGTCCGGTTAAATATTCCAAAAAAGTAATCGGTGAAGCCAAAACATTAATGACATTACGATCCCAAATATCAAACATAAAGTTAATCCCGATATCCGTAGAAACTTTTTCAAATATCACCCACAAAATCATCCCTCCCAGTAAATATGCCGCCAGAGTTTGAGACTGCAGGCCTTGTACATAGGTAGCTAAAAATCCCCACAGTATTAATACCAGTACGGGAGAAATAATCACATCAAAAAACCTCTCCAGTTGATGTGAAGTCAAATAGATATGACGCAGAATAATGGCGTAAACCCTGTTAAAATTCATGAGTTACCCTCCTCCTCTTGATAAGTGTATAAACACATCCCGTAAATTGGTCTCTTTACCGCCGGTTTGCAGCACTTTTTGAGTCAGCTCCAAGGGCGTGCCCTGGGCAATAATTTTTCCATGGTTGATGAAAATTACGTTACCCGCAATCTCTTCTATTTCCCACATGTTGTGCGAGGTATAAAGGATGGTAATACTCTCTTCTTTTTGAATTTGCTTAAGCAATTTAATTCCCTTATCCACTACGTCAGGATCCATGGAGGCCATCGGTTCATCCAAAAGCAATAACCTGGGCTTATTAAGTAATGCTTTGCACAGGTTAGCCCTGGCCCGCAGTCCGGTTGACAGGTCCCGGGTGGCGGTACTGCGGAAATTGCTCATTTCAAACATATCCAGCAACTCTGTTATTCTTCGTTTGGCCTCCGGCACTTCATAAAGTTTGGCATAAACCAGTAAATTCTCCCAAATACTTAAATTCCAGGGCAAACTAAAATCTGCCGAGGCATAATTTACTTCTTTAAAAATTTCACTTCTGTTTTTAGTAATATCTTTACCGAAAATACTGATACTTCCGCCGTCAGGGCCAATCAAACCCAAAATACAATAAATGGTGGTGGATTTCCCTGCCCCATTTGGACCCAGAAAACCCAAAATCTGCCCTTCTTCCAGAGAAAAAGAAATATCATCAATAGCAGTGAATCCGGCACCCGCCGGATTAAAACTTTTCCTTAAATTTTTCACTTCTAAAATTACCTTCTTATCCATAAACTTCTCCCCTGTCATCCTGAGCCCGAAGGGCGAAGGATCTCTCAACTTGTTTGAGTCCCGCATTCGCGAGAGATTCTTCACTACGTTCAGAATGACAATAACTATTGTAGATTAGATTGAAGCTAATTACCAGAGATTAAGCAGGTTTTATAGATCTAGCAAGGGAGACTTTTTGGGCTCTTTCCAGGAAGGCTTTTTGGGCGGCTGGCACATTTTCTTCTTTCCCGGCCCAAGCGTCTAAAGCTTCGCCCTGCAAGGCTCTCCCAAACGAATAACTCAACTGCCAGGGACTACCGGAAATTTGGTTTATGGCAGCTAAATTATCTGTGGCTTGATCAGGAGTTTGTCCCCCGGACAGGAAAACTATTCCCGACACATCCTTCGGCACTACTTCCAGGAAAGTTTGTACTGTAGCTTCGGCAACCTCTTTACTGCTGACTTGAGTAGAACTATCTTTACCGGAAATAACCATATTTGGCTTTAAAAGCATTCCTTCTAATACCACTTCGTGGGCCTTTAACCGGTCAAAAACAACCTTTAGGGTTTTAGTAGTTACTTCTCTGCACTTTGCTAAATCGTGACCGCCATCCATCAGTACCTCAGGCTCAACTATCGGCACCAAATCAGCCTCCTGACACAGTGCCGCATACATTGCCAGCACTTCCGCATTGGCTTCAATACAAGTGTCAGTCGGAATTCCCTGTCTACCTGCAGGCAGGCCGTCATCGATGGTGAAAACTGCCCGCCATTTGGCAAACTTGGCTCCCATCTCTTTGTACTCCATTAACCGGTCCCGCAGGCCGTCCAAACCTTCCGTAATCTTTTCCCCCGGAAAATTAGCCATTTTCCAAACTCCTTTATCAACCTTAATCCCCGGCAAAATCCCTTTGCTTTCCAAAAACTTTGAAACTGACTGACCGTCAATACTCTGCCTGATGGTTTCATCAAATAAAATCACGCCGGAGATAAATTGTTCTATGCCGGGTGCGGCCAATAACATCTTTCTGTATGTTAAATTAGTTTCCGGAGTTGATTGCAGACCGATTTTGTAAGCGGAGCTTGAAACATCTTTGATGTTATCAAACCGCTTTTGGACAGTTTTAGAAGATTCATCAGCCGCCAGGATGCCTTTTTCAGGGGCTACCAAAGCTTGAGCTGTTTGTTTTAGTACATTAATATCCATATCACTCCCCTGTCATTCTGAGTGATTAGCGAAGAATCTCTTGCGAATGCAAGTTACATTAACGTATCTGACATAAAGTCAGAGATCCTTCTCCGGCTTCGCCGTATCAGGATGACAATTAGCGGTGAACTTTCTTCTCTATTTTCACACCGCTGGCATCAACAGTCAAGGTTGTGACTTCGTGGCCTCCATTTTTTTCCCTTACCCCATCCAGATCCAGACATTTGTTATCATCCGTAATAGCTGAGACGGAAACCAGGCAATCTTCTTTTTTACCTGCTACCAGATCATCAATTGTCCAAGTTTTTCTGTATCCTTGAGAAATTTGTTTATCGCCGGACCAACCCCTGCCTTCCCCGACCGCCCCCAGTGCCTTGGCCGCCACTGCCGCCAGCACCCCTTCCTCAAACCCACCAATCCCGGCTACCAGGTGGATCCCCTGCTTGCCCGGACTCATACAGGATAAGATGGCAGGTAAAAAATCCCCGGCTTGAATTAAAATTAGGTTGACTCCAAACTTTTGACAAGCATTTATTATATGGGCATTCCTATCCCGGTCCATGACCACCACATTAATTTCCGCTGGTTCCACTTTAAAAACATCCACCACTTCTGCCAAATTCTCTTCTATTAGTTTATCAATGGAAATCTTACCAACTAGTTCCGGCGGGCCGAATAATTTATCCATATAATCAATATCGTCAGGGGTCGGCATCAGACCTTCGTGGGAACTTATGGATATCACAGAAACGGCCCCCGGAGAATTTAGTTTGGCGGCTTTACTGCCTTCCACCACATCATTAACCATATCCAGTTTATGACTTCCTGTACCGAAAGTGCCTTCCAGGGTCGGTAACGCTTCCCCGTATTGGTGAACATGTTTTCTGCCCTCGCTACCCACCACTCTCAAAACGAAAGGGATATCGGTTAAAGCGGTGCCCATCGCGTCCGCGCCGGCCTGATCAATTAATTTTTCTCTGGCTTTGGATTCATCTTCTGTCAGTAAATCTTCCGGGGTAAAACCTTTTTCCTTAATCAGTTTCCAAACAGAAATGGCGGTAAGTTCTGTGGCGCGGGTAATATGATGCCGAATATTAATCATTACCTAATCAATTTCTCCAATGCCAATCGGGCAGAAAAAGTTGATATTAATGCTGTCAATGAGGGTACTAAAATTAGCGGATTATCCACCTGAATATTGCCTTCAGTTGCCAAACCTGCACCAACAACAACTCCTAATGATATAACTGCGATGAAACCTGAAATAATCATTATTCTTTCTGGAGTAACTGCTTCACGCATTTTTGAAGCCATAGACGCAGTCTCTTGAAATACTCTATTTCCAGTTACAGCTTCCCTAATTGCATTCAATCTTTCTCTCACGAAATATTTATACCCTTCTTTGCCGCTTTATTCAAGAGCTCAAATTACGTTCCACTAACTCTAAAATTTCTTTTTTAAATCTTTCTTTAGAAAACTTTTCTGCATTTTTTCTTAAAGTTTCAGGTTTAAACTTATCTTCCCTAAATTCCCCTAACACCCCAACCAAACTCTCTACCGTCACTGCTCCAGGTCCACCATAAAGCAGTCCTGTTTCCTTGTCAATCACAGTCTCTAGAAAGCCGCCGGAAGCCGGGGCAACGACCGGAGTGCCGACAGCCTGGGCTTCAATAGAAGTTATACCAAAATCCTCATCCTCTGCCGCTACAATCAGGGCTTTGGCATTTGCCAGCAGTTTTACCCTTTCTTCATCTCCTACCCAACCTAGAAAGTTAGTAGTTAGTAGTTGGTAGTTGGTAGCAAGTTTTTTAAGATTATCCAGCTCCGGGCCGGTGCCGGCAATTTTTAGTGGTAATCCCAGCTTCCCACAAGCTTCAACTATTATTTCCACTCCTTTACCTCGTACTAACCTGCTTAACACCAAAAAATAATCCTTTTTCCCCTTACTACTTGCTACATAATACTTGCTACCAATTTCCACCGGCGGATAAATTACCACGCTATCCCTCCGGTAAAACTTTTTGATCCTGGCGGCAATATTCTTGGAATTAGCCACTAAAATATCGGGTCTCTGTGACACTTCAAAATCATAAATCCTCATAAAATGATTGATGATTTCTCCCCCGATCCGGCTCCACCAGTGTTTTTTGTAGTTGAAACTCGTCACATACCCATATAAAAACCTGGGCGGGGTATGAATATAGCTTATATGCAGAGTTTCCGGCTTGGTGATAACCGCCTTGGCCAAATGCGTAGCAGATGAGGAAGAAATGACCAGATCGTATTCGGATAAATCAAAGCTTTCGAACATCATTGGCCCGAAAATACGGAACGGTGAAAGCAGACGATTGGCAAAAGGAAATTTCTGAAACCAGGAAGGTCTAATGTCCCAACTTTTAAACCTCTTGCCATTTTCTCCTAAAGAATCAGGATTGTAATAGGCCGTATAAACAGGCGCTTCCGGAAAAATCTCATGCAAAGCCTCCAACACCCGCTCTGCTCCTCCGTATTCCCGCAGATAGTCATGAACCAGTGCTACTTTCATATATAAATATTATACATATTAAAAAGCAGCGAAGTCACAAGCAACCAAAAAATGTTGTTGGTTTTATGCAAGTTATCTTAATGATTCGAAATTATAGGTAGACATAAAATCAACACAAGTGAGCAAGTTTCTACCGTGCGAACGATTTTTTGTGCTGTGACGAGCTACTTTATAATTCTTTCGCTACATCAATTAACTCTTCAAAGCTTAATTTGGTGGGTTTTGAGTCCGGAGCGGATGAGGAACTGCAAATTACCATGTGATGACTTTGATGTAAAAACCAACTGGCTTCCGGGTCCAACGATTTCACTCTCTCATAAATCGGCTGTAGATCAATTTCAAAAGACGGAGTAAAAAACTGCACCCCTTTGTGTTTCGGATGATACATTAAAAACAAATCTCCTGCCTTGCCGGCAGGCAGGCCACCTTGTGTTTTGCAAAACTCCCGGTCGACCGTTTCGGAAATCACGGCATAAGACGTGCCAAATCTACTTTGGAATTCAATTTTGCTTTGCCAATCTTTTAAAGATTCCTGCTTTCTCTTTAAAACCACCAAAATTCGCTCCAGTATTTCAATTCCCAATTCAACTGCTTTTTCAGAACTTTTGTCTGAATTGTCCCTGTTTCTGATAAAAGCCTGCACGCTAAACTCACTCATCTGACAATCAGGCGCCCTGCCCGTATCTATTAACCTGTTCCATTCAGTCAAACTATCTAACGCTCTCCTCAAAACTTCATTCTCCGGAATATGTTTTTCTTTTTTTAAATATTCATAAACCAGCGTCCCGGCGCAAGTGTCCAAGCCTTCTTTGTGTTCATCGAACTCTCCCCCGCCCGTCCCGACGAATACTTTTCCCTGGTTTTCTTCTTTGGCCGCCAGGTCGTGTGCCGCTGACACAAACTCCAACTTGGCATCCCTAAATTGCGGATGGAATTTTTTTAACAGCCAAATACCGGCAATATCATCCAGGTGCGGATTTATGTGTGTTACCAGAGTTTTCATGGTAAGATGAAGTATAGCATGAACATGGTCAAAAAACTTGTCTTTGCCCCGATTTTTCTAATTGTTTTTGCTATTCTAATCTCCCAGCTAACCCCTTTCCTGAAGTCCTACGACTTCGTCTTCTCCTTGTCTTTAGACAGCTTAACTCAAATCATAACCGTGGTCGGCCTGATTTCCCTATCCGGCTTTTTATTCGTCCTACTTTCTACTTTTGCTTCAGATTGGAAAATTTCTATACCGGTTGGCGCAGCTGCCGCCCTTCTGCCCTTTGCTTTTATCAACCCCGCCTTGGCCATAGTCTTCACTGTTGGCATCTGCATCAGCACACTACTGACTTTTTTGTCCTTAAATGCCGCCTTAAAAAGCTATTTGACTTTTAGTCCAAAAGCCATTCTCGGTCCTGCCATCAGACAGCTATCAGGACTGTTGATTATTTCTTTTTGTATTATTTACTTTTTCTCTGCCAGTAAAATGGTGGTGGAAAAGGGCTTTCAGATTCCGGATTCTTTAATAGACTCCGCTTTAAAAATGACTCCAATGAATCTGCCGGCGGAAGAAGGCGCGCCGTCATTGCAATTGCCTGCCATTAATCAGGAACAATTGGATTTCCTGAAACAAAATCCTGATTTGTTGAGGCAGTCCGGCCTGGATCCCAAGATTTTAGATACCCTAAACCAACCTAAATCAACAAAATCATCTACAAATCCTGCTCAGGACTTGATTAAGAAAACTGTCAAAGATCAAATCCAAAACATTATTAAACCGTACCAAAACTTCATCCCCGCCGGACTGGCATTACTGCTATTCCTCACCCTCCAATCCCTAACTTCCGTCATCAACCTTCTAGTTTATCCCCTGCTTTGGCTTACTTTTTATATTCTGGAAAAAACAGGATTCATTAGGTTCGAGGTCGAACAAAGACCGGTTAAAAAATTAGTGGTCTAACCGGTAAGTTACGAAGGAGAAAAAACTCCTTTTTTAATATATTCCTTAATCAATGACTGATACGGAACATTAATCTCGTTCGCCTGTTCTTTAACCCTATTGAGCAGATATTCCGGAATCCGAATTGAGATGGAACGGCTGGTTGGTTTAAGGTTGGGAAAACTTACCTCTTCCAGATCATCCGGTTCATAATACTTGGACAAATCCAACTTTGCCCAGAACGCTCTTTCATCATCTTCGTTTTTAAATTTAGGAATGATTAATTTTTTCTTCATACAGATGCACCTCCTTTTTGTTGATATTTCTAGCTGAAATAACCCTGATTTTTTTTCTTCTTTTGGTAAATACAATAAATAATAGTCTACTTTTCTTAGTTTTACCCAATATTCTAAATCTCTCTTCGTTTCCGGAATGAAGATGATCTTTAAAAACAAACCTTCGTTTATCTAAAAATACTTCTTCTGTCTCATTGTCTTCTACATCATGCTTTAGATTCTTGCCTATATTTCCTTTATCCCATTCAAACTCTACTGCGTCTTGAACTACTCTCATGTATATACTGTATTATACAATATGATTATTACATGTCAAGCGGTTTGGGAAGTTTGAAATAGAACAGAGGCCGGTTAAAAAGCTGGCGGTGTGGTCTGGACGGTAGATGATAGAAAATAGATGGTAGAATTTTTGAAGATTGAAGGTAGAAGATAGACTAATATGTTTTCCAGTTATTTCTAAGATTGGTTAGTTTCCCACCTAAAGCCATATATTTATTAATAAGCTCATCACAAATTATCTGATTCAGATAACCTAAATCCTTCGCCATATTTAAATGAACTTCCATCTCGTTGGCTGATCCAATTGCGCAATCGAGATGCTTTTTGAATTCTTTTTCAAACCTTCTTTTTGCCCAACCTTCTGCGATATTGGCAGGTGCGGATTTTGAGGCTCTTCTTAATTGTGAAGCTAAATCATTTTTCTCATAAATTGGAAGCTTTATACAGAGCTTGTTTACGATAATTGCCAGCTCGTAGCTTTCTTTGTAAACCTCTAAATCCTTAAAGCTCTGAATCATGTATTTATCATAACTTTTCTATCATCCATTCTCCATCTTCAAAGATCCACACTCTATCATCCATCTTCTATCGTCAAACACTGATCTTTTCCATTTCTCCCCAGTTGGAGCCGACTTTGAGGTCAACTATGACCGGAACAGAGAGCTTCAGGGCATTCTCCATTTTTTCCTTAACCATTTTGGCTGTTTCTTCCACATCTTTGGGGTCGCATTCAAACAAAAGCTCATCGTGAACTTGCAATATTAATTGAGAATTGAGAATTGAGAATTGAGAATTTTTTCCTTTCTTAATTTTCAATTTTCCATTATCCATTTTCAATTTCCGATCAATCTCCACCATGGCTTTTTTAATCATATCCGCTGCGGTTCCTTGAACAGGTGCATTCACAGCCGCTCTCTCGCCGGCTGACCTGATCATCCGGTTACCGGCTTTTAGCTCCGGAATATACCTTTTCCTGCCCCAAATGGTTTCCACAAAGCCATTCTCGTATCCAAAAGCCAGCGTTTTCTCCATCCACTCCCGTACTTTGGGAAACTCCGCAAAATATTCTGCGATGTATTGTTGGGCTGACTCATACGGCACTTCCAGTTGCCGGGACAGCGCATGCGGCCCCTGGCCATAAAGGGTGGCAAAGTTCATAGTTTTACCTACCATTCTCTGCTGTTTTTCCACTTTCTCCAGGGGTATATTAAAGATTTTGGAAGCAGTTAAAGTATGGATATCCCACCCTTCGGCAAAAGCTTTTTTCAACCCCGGATCATCAGCCAAATGAGCCATAATCCGCAGTTCAATTTGCGAATAATCAGCCGCCAGTAAAACCTTCCCCTTTGGAGCCACGAATGCTTTCCGAATTTCTCCCCCAGCCTCACCTTTAATGGGAATATTTTGTAAATTCGGGTCTTTGGAAGATAATCTACCGGTGGCAGCCCCTTCTACATTAAAAGTGGAATGAATTCTGCCGTCAGATCTGACTGATTTTGGCAGAGCATCAATATAGGTGGAAACTAACTTAAAGAGTTGCCGGTATTCCAAAAATAAGGGTATTACCGGATGAGCCGGAGACAACTCCCGCAAAGTGGCTTCATCAGTGGAACGGCCGGTTTTGGTTTTCCTGATCACCGGCAGTTTTAACTCGTCAAACAGCACTTGCGACAACTGCTTTGGACTGTTCAGGTTGAACTCATGTCCTACTTTTGAGTAAATCTCCTTTTCAATATTGACAAGCCTATCTTTCAATTGCTTGCCAAACCTACTTAAAAACTTAAGATCTACCAATACTCCGGTTTCTGACATCTTTTTAAGGATTGGTTCTACTGCTTTATCTAAATCTGTAGTAATGTCATTCTGTTTTGTGTCATCCCCGCTATTTCTTTTGTCATCCCCGCGTAGGCGGGGATCCAATTCCGACCGTGACTCATTTAATTGGATTCCTGCATTCGCAGGAATGACAGAAGCACCAGGAACCCTGGCAATTAAACTCTTAAAATCCAGTTCCTCAAACAACTTGACCACTTTTTCTTTATCAAAATCCTGAACTACGCATGCTTTCAAATCCAATTTGATGGGAGCTTTCAAATCCAACGTAGCCAGCTTCTTACTCATTACCGCCGACTCTGCTCCCTCTGAAAGAAGCGTTTGTGTCCGCTCCGGCAGAGTTTTCAGGTTCTCGGCCTTAAAAATATCTTCAATTGAACCAAACTGGTGGATCAACTTAGTGGCTGTCACATCGCCAATACCGGCCACTCCCGGGATATTATCCGAAGCGTCCCCAGCCAGCCCTTTATAATCTGTCAGTTGCTTGGGAAAAAAGCCGTATTTGGCCACAAATTCTTCCAGTCCATACAGTCCCACATCTGCCAGGGTCTTTTTAGGCATGAATATTTTAATGTTCTCATCAATCAACTGCATGATATCCCGGTCACCAGTTACAACAATAATTTCTAATTTCAAATTTCTAATTTCTAATTTCTCTGCTTGCTTCGCTAGCGTGCCTATAAGGTCATCTGCCTCGAAACCAGCCAATTTAAACTCCGGAATGTTAAACGCTTTTGCTAGCTCATGTACTCTTTTATATTGACTTAATAATCCCTCATCTGTGGCGGCCCGGGTGGCTTTGTATTGGGTGTAGGCTTGATGCCGGAAAGTGGGCCCTTTCTCGTCCCAGGCTATGGCTAAATATTCCGGGTGAAGCTCGGAAATCACTTTTAAAATCATAGAAGAAAATCCATAAACCGCATTCACCAGCTCGCCTTTGGCGGTGGTAAAAGGCGGTGTGGCATGATATGCCCGGTGGAGCAGGGCATTTCCATCAACTAAAACCAAACGTTTCATATGGTTGAATTTTAACAGATTGACAACACCGATACATCCTTGTTATTGTAACAATAGATGAATAAGTTTACCTTTAAATCCTTAGCTTTTTGTTCACTGTTTTTGTTGTTTGCTTTTGTTGCTCCTGTCACTTTTGCCCAGACTGCTCCCAATGTCACCCGCGGACCGGTTAGTCAATACAAATTTAAGGCAGAACCCAGCTGGATGATCGGAAAAATCAATTTAAGTTGGTACAATGACGGCAGTGCGGATAATTTCGCCATACTTTATGGCAGAAAGCTCGGAAATTATAAGTTCGGCGCCGTTAACCTGCCGGCTATTGGCTTTACCACCAATAAATTTACAGTCGGATATTTAGCAAGCGATAAATATTACTATTTTGTTTTAATAGCCGAAAGAGCCGGGCAATTTGTCTATATGACCGAACCGATCATGGCGCTTACAAATTAGTTTCGGATTTGAAAAGCGTCTTGGCATAATCCAAATACTCCGGATGGCCTTGATCGGCCATGAAATACCACCACTCCACCCCCCAGAAATATATTTCATCAAAGCCGGTTTTTTTAGCGAAATTTGTGTAATTTTTTAAATCTCCAGTTGTAAAGATTTTTGCCTGCTCCTTAGCGAGTACAAAATCGCCATTGGCAAACCAAGGCTCGGCCTGCAATTCTACAATGATAGTTTTCCGGTTATTTTGAGCAAAAAGATTCCTCGCTAAATTTGATTTGCCACTATAAAAGAAGGGCGGGATAGGATAAGTCGCATATCCCAATAATTGACCGTATACTTTTCTGTATACCGTGGTGCCGAAGATATCCGACATCTGCATGGAGGTGACCCAAAAACCCAGCTCCCCCGAATCAGTCATAATAACCGGCTTTTTACTGATGCTTCTTACTAATTTAAGTTCTCTTTCCAAGAATTTTTTATCAAGAAAACTACAACCCTCGCCAAAGGCTGTCAAAAACGGCTCATTTTCCACCTGCCAGGCCCAGACCGACTTGTTGTCTTTATACCTTTCCAGCACCTTTTGCACCAATATCAATGCTTCTTTTTGTTTTTCTTCCGCCGGTAAATCCTTGGCCCAACCCGGGATATGGCACTCCGGCCAACGCGGCTGTCTGACGCCCACCACCAAAATTACCCTGGCTCCTCTTTTACCCGCCTCGGTCAACAGGAAATCTGTTTCCGTAAAATTAAATTGCCTTTTTTGCGGCTCTAAAACATCCCAATAACTGGGCAATCTCAAATTACGGACCTGCAGATTGTCCAACATTTGGATATAGGTTTTCTGCCAATCCAATTTTAAGTACCTGGCATACCTAGGAGTAAAAGTCACTCCAAAGGAGAGTTCCCGGGAAGGAAGGGATTGTTTTTCAAAGGCCATCCAACCAAAAATAATTCCAAATAAAACTAGTCCCAACAATAATTTCGGAATGGAAAAAATCCTCATATAATTACTATAACAAATCTCCCTCTTATTTTTGTGTATAATAATCTTCTAAATGTACGCAAAGAAACTTAGGATTGCCTCAGTAATTGTCACTTATAACCGCATTGATGAAGCCAAAGCCCAAATGGATATTATTAGGGAGCTTTGGCAACCGATGTTTGAATCTATCGACCTTTATCATGAATTTAACGGAAAAACAAACTGGTACCCTGAAAAGTACAAGGAAGATTTCCTCCACCGCCACAAATCAATGTCTCATTTTGTCGGAGCAAACCATATGTTAAATCAAGGCATCAAGCATGTTTTAGAATCACCTAAAAAATATGACTATATTATTGCCACATCCGCCGATACCTGGTTTTATAATCCGGACAAACTCAAAAAAGTTATTCTGGCCGCTCATAAAAAAAGAGCACAACTGGCCGCATCGCTGTGGGCGGGTTTGCTTTTGGGAACAGAATTTTTTATCGTTACTCCTGATTTGGCAAGAAGAATTTTCCCTCTGAAATTCACCCTGCTAACCAGCCGGTATAAGCTACTGCAGTGGGCTCATCTTTCCAAAATCGGCATTCTGGAAACTATCTTCACCTTACAAGTGATTAGGGTTTTAAAAAACCCCAATAAAATATATCTTATACCCGGACGGAGAGCAGTTTGGCCTACCAATAGGTTTTGGTCACCGAATTTTTATGCCTCACATCATGACCGGATCCGCAGAAAAAAAGATCTCATGCCTTTTATCCGCAATATTTTGGGAAAGAAAATTGAAAATATGCCAAGCTTGAATGAGTTTCTTTCTTCGTAAGAAATATATTTTCATACTTTAACCGTAGACTTCTTAAATTTACCAAATTCATATTTAATTTTACTTTTTTTATGACCCTGAAGCAGGATGCTCAAACCAAACAGAATCATCCTTAGTGCATATTTTCTTCTTCCCTCCAGCTCAACTCTTCTGGTTGAAGTATACAATTTAACTGATATTAGCAGAATCAATTTGCCTCCTTCTTTGACTATTCTTTGGACTAAATCTAAATCCTCTCCTACCGGAATTTCTTCATCAAATCCTCCCACTTTATTAAACATTTTTCGGGTTACATACAAATTTCTGGCAGTAATAACCGGCCAAAAATGCTTTAAGAATTTAAAAAGCAGGTTTTCTGCCTTAAAATAGATTAAATCTTTCCGGGTATCAGAATCAGGCAGATTTTGAGCAGCTGCCAAATCAGGCTGCTTATTTAATACCTCTGTAAAATATTCTTCCAGGCTATTTCTTTCCCGAAGTTCCATATCAGCATCCAGGAATAAAAGATGTGGACAGGTAGTCTGCCTCGCTCCCAGGTTGCGTTGACGGGAAACTGTGTTCTTGGGAACTTTAAAAAAACGCAGGTTTGAAAGTTTTTTTTGCCTCTTTTTAATTTCTGCTATAGTCCTATCTTTCGAGGATGCATCTACCACCACTATTTCTTCGGGCGCAACTGATTGTTTTATAATTGAATCAAGCAGTCTGCCGATAAAATGCTCTTCGTTTAATGTGGGAATAATAATTGCCAGGTTGATAATTAGTTTGTGTTCAAAATTGCGCATTTTTTTAGGTTTTGAGAAAGTATATCAGAAGTTAATCTCTGCTTCAAAAACCGGATCTTCCTACGTCGGCAAAACATTTTTCTGCCCGGTTTGCCAACACAAATTTCTCTGTATCTGAGAAGGCGGAAGAGCCCTGCCTGCCGGCAGGCAGGCTGGCCTCCCGGGAAAAAAGCGTACACACCGGCAACTTGGCGGCAGGGATAACATCTGCTCTTTGGATTATTCTATTCATCACCGACCTGATGGCCATTCTCGCCTTCAGGTTAGAAGTCAACGGATACATTTTCTCCAAGACTGCCAGATGAATATTTACTGCTTCCTTAATTTTTAATCCCAACTCATCTTCTTCGCTGAGTTCATCCGGCAAACTATTTAAGTTGAACATATGCCGCTCCAGAGTTGGCTGTATCAGATCCTGATTTTGGGAAAGCAGGGTGTTTGCCTCCTTTAACCTAGCATCAGCAAAGCTTAGTTGCAGTGACATTTTAGCCTGTTTAGTAAAGGCAAACCGCCACTGCCAGTTTTCCCTGACAGCCTTCAGAAAGTAAAGAGGAGAGGCAGGGGTAATACGGGCCTGACCGATACCAGAAGCCTGGGCATAAGCCGGAGACAGTGGCAAGAATAAAGAATAAAGAATAAAGAATAAAGCAATTTTGCTACTTCGCAGTAAAACTCCTAAAAGCTTGATTCTTAATTCTAATAGCTTAATTCTCATTACCCTATTCTATCCTTTTAAACCGCTCTGGGCAACAATTTTAGCATAAACTCCATTCCTGGCCAGCAATGCCCGGTGAGTTCCCCTCTCCGCAATTTTGCCTTTTTCCACCACTAAAATCTGATCGGCGGATTTAACGGTAGAAAGCCGGTGAGCAATAATGATTTTGGTAAAAGACCGCTCCGAAGAGAGATTCTTCAAAGCTTCCTGAATCAAGCTTTCAGAGTGAATGTCCAGATGAGAGGTAGGTTCATCCATAATCAGTATTTTCGGCTCCGCAAACAAAGCCCTAGCAATTGCCAAACGTTGTCTTTGTCCGCCCGAGAGCTTCACCCCCCTTTCACCAATCAAAGTTTGATACCCGTCAGACAACTGAATAATAAATTCATCCGCAAAAGCTTGCTTGGCCGCCGCGTAAACCCGGTTTTTTACCTCGGCAAACTCCGTTTTACCGGCAGAATAGGCAATAACTTCCCAGATTTTTCTGTTCGGCACCGGCGAATCCTGAAAAACCACCGCTGTTTTTCCCCTGTAAGTATCCAAATCCAAATCACGCAGATTATACTTGCTGTCAATCACAATACTACCGCTTTGCGGGTCATAGTAGCGGCTGAGTAGTTTGGCTATGGTAGATTTTCCGCCGCCGGATTTACCGACTAAAGCAGTAAAAGACCCGGCAGGAATTGTAAAACTGGCGTTTTTTAATACCCGCTTCCGGTTGTAGGCAAAACTGACATGTTTAAAACTTACCCGGCCGGTAATATCTTTTAGTACAATAGCGTTGGGTGAGTTGGTAATGGTGGGCTTTTGGGCCAGCAGCGAAATCACCCGGTCAACCGGCTCAGAGGCATCAATTGCCCGTTCATAAATCCAGCCCAGTTGAAAAATATTAGAATAGGCCCGCTCGGTTAAAGAAATTAAAAACACTAAACTTCCGACAGTAATATACCCGGCCCTAATTTCAAAAATACCCACAATCAACAGCACAGCATACATTATTTCAATACTTAAACTCCGTAAAAAACCGTTAATCATATGCAACCTAAACTCCTTAACGGAGAAAGCTTTAATCGAGTCCCAAATTGACGAGAACGCCTCTGATTCACGTTTCTCCTGAGCAAAAGCTTTGACCACTGTGATATTGGTTAGCGCATCCCCGATCTCACCGCTGGAAGCCTCATAAGCATCATGCCTCTTAGACCGGTATTTTTGAGTACCGCGGTAAGTTAATAACATATTAATTACAAAAGGAATTATGGATGCGGCAAAGATTAAACCGAAGGTCCAATTAACAAAAGCCATAATCGCCGCACTGACAATCAGCTGAATGACCACCGGTTGGAAATTCCAACCGTAGGTGGCCAACAGGTCAATTAACTTATCCCGACCTTTATTTACGATATTGATTTTATTGCCGGTATTTTCCCTTTCATGATAGTCAATGGATAACTGCAGCAGTTTATTAAAAGTAGCCCGGGATACGTACTGTTCCGACTTCCAAAGGAGCCGCACCAAAATAATATCAATCGCGTAATCAATAATTAAAGATAAAATCCTGACCCCGATCAGTCCCCCGATGACAAAAGCCGCTGTCTGAAAAGTCAGCAATCCCTTAGTGGAAATGAGCAGATCCAATATTTTTCCGAACATAAAAGGACTTGCCATCCTGACTATTTGGAAAATAACAGTCACCGAGACAATTAGATAAAAATCTTTATGAAAGGGTTTCATTAAACCCCATATTTTTTGTACAAAATTCATATGTTTTCTTGATCGTAACATAATTTTCTCCTTTTTCTTCAAAAAAACCAGCCTGTTCAGCTGGTCTCCGTAATTTTGAATTTTAAATTTTGAATTTTAAATTTTCTTCATCATTTGTATCAAAGTTACGGAAACCGCTCCTTTTTCAGGAGTTCCGTCACATAAAATATTCAGGCTAGTTACTTGTATTGCCATATACAGGTTGCTTCCAAGCTTTGGTGTGAATGGATCCGGCCAAGAGTAAGTATAGATCTTCTGAGGCTAAATTGTCAACCACGTGTCTTGGCCACCTAGATAGAGAACGGTTGTCCTCCTTTCTCAAGATAATTTTTAATATAAGCACTGGGGGTCTGGTAATGCAAGGAGTGGTGATATCTTTTCTGGTTGTATTTGGTATTGAATATG
>Ga0209542_10001757_pt1 | contig 50309 bp, 26 predicted proteins | sample RifCSPhighO2_01_FD_184028 | JGI IMG/M metagenome (GOLD analysis project Ga0209542, IMG submission 184028) | Soil microbial communities from Rifle, Colorado - Rifle CSP2_plank highO2_0.1 (SPAdes) (version 2) | ecosystem: Environmental > Terrestrial > Deep subsurface > Rock core/Sediment ...
GAGCCACTCTGACTACAATACTGACCATCAGCACAATTAACTTCCTGATAAATATTGCATCCATTAACATTAACACAAGATCTAGTTGTTCCATCATTTAAGCAGCTTCCTTGTCCAGGAGCTGTGCAATCAGAAGCGCAAACACAAGCTCCTTGCCCACTATTAGAAGCCCCATCCCACCTAAACCCTTCAGGACAAGCAACGCAATAAGATGGGAGATAATTTCCACTCCCATCATCCCCTTCCCATTCACAATAATAATGGCCCATTTCTCCCCCATTAAAAACATAATCATAAAGTATTCCTTCAGTGTCAGCGTCATCAATAAATTGAGCTGGAGCAGGGGGTGTAGAATCATTAGAGCATCCTCCTTCTCTGTCTAAAATACCGAGCAAATCGTAACAAGTTGTTCCAAAAGGAAAATCATCGCCAGGAACGCAATTACAACTCCCTCCCGTCCCTGGACCAGAACAATGGTCTCGAGCACTCGCAGGATCAAGAGTGTCACATGTCAAATAAGAATCGGCATTTCCGCACTGTGGCCTATATCCTGGAGAGCATGCATCATAACCTTGATAAGCACTAGGACAAGCCCCTTCAGAAAGATTATAGGTAGTAACGCTAGCAACACATTCTACAGTTCCACTTCCTAAGTAAGAAGGATAACACTCACATGCCCCAGCATCACTTGAAATAAAACTCAAAGCGGCTAAGAAAACAAATGCAAAAACTATTAACATGATTTTTTTCATCAGATTCCCCCTGAAATACTCTTTAATTTGTTATCTTCATATCCATAATTTTTAATATAAGAAGGATTTGTCGACGTCTCCGTCTGTCTATTTCCAAGTGCATCATATCCATAGCTAATTCCTCTATTAAGCTGATTATTCCCGTAATAATTAGCGCTAGTAAGTCTATTCAAGTTGTCATAAGTAAAACTTTCATAGTTTAAAGATGGAGGCATATTGCCCCTATTATTGCCATTATTGCTTAAATCAACACTATACGCTATCTTATTGATGTTTCCTATTTTGTCAAATGCATAAGTTCTTTCAAAATAAACATCCCCTGTCCTAAGATTTTTAACTTCAGAAGCAAAAATTGAAGTCAAAAAGTCCATAGAGTTGTAAGAATAAGTTGTATAAAATTTGACAATTCCTGCAGAAGTCAACTGTCTTTCTTCAAGGGTTCCCGTAGGATTATATGTATAAATTGCTTCTGTTGTCTGACCTTGTGGGTTTGTGTATGAAACTCCTTCCATTTGATTCAGGCTATTATAATTGTAATTAATAATCTTGCCATCAGGATAAGTCAAGTGTATAAGGTTTCCAGCCAAGTCATAATCGTAAGTCAAAGTGTATAATTTTTCATTATTAATATCCTGTGTCCTCTTTGTCACTCTTCCAACTTCATCATACTCATAACTTTCCTCAACGTAGAAAGTTTGGTCTCCATCTTTAGAGCTGTTGCCAACAATCTTACAAACCCTATTTGCATTATTTACACTTGGAAGATTACTTTCACAATTTGAATCTCCCCCATAATAGAAAGTTATCTCTTCTTTAGTGTCAGCATCGTTAGCTTTATATGCAGTCGTTTTTGAAATTCGAGAATATTTATCATAATCCACATCTTTTATTATTCCTTCAGAATCAATGCTCCTTATAATATTCCCGCTTGAGTCATATCTAAATGAAGTTTCTCCTTCCTCAAGACTAGAAACTCTAATTGGCAAAGACGGATTTCCGTTTTGATAAGGAGTATTAATATAAACACTACTTGACAAACTAGACACAGAAGCCCCAAAAACATCAACTCTCTCTACATTTCCATAAAAATCATCATAAATAACATTAAATTGTGTTCCTGCAGAATCAACAACTCTTTCCAAGATTCCAAATCCGTCATAATAATAAGTATGAGAGTTTAGTCTTGCATCAGTAACAGTCTTATAATTGCTTCCGTAAGAAAACTGTGAGTAATTTCCATCAGGATAGATAATTCTCTTAGTCCTCCCAAGAGAATCGTATTGGGTTTCAGTATACAAACTACTTGGGCTTTGATAAGTGCAGAAACTTCCTGTTCCCGCAACAGAACCAGGCTTATATTGTTTGTTTGCCCTACCAAGCGAATCATACGTCGTTGTTGAGAAAATAATCCTATTTCTATCTAAATCTTTCAGCTGCACTTGAGCAAGCCTCCCTCCGTAATCATAAATATTGCAGGTTTCAACATTAACACTATTTGTTTGTTTTTGAACAACTTTTACAGTCCACATTGCACCACTCGGGGTGGTGTAATAATAATTAACCTGTCCTCCATCAGGAGAAACTATTTGTGAAATTCTTCCTAGAACATCATAATCATAATCAGTAACTCTGTTATTTTCATCTATAGTAGTATCTACAAGCCCATAAGAATGGTAAGTTGCTCTTTTTGTTAAAGGGGGATTGCTTTCGCTATTTCCATAGTAATCTATTCTTGTTGGAAATGCCTTATTTGAAATATCATAAGAAACATTAGTGTAAAATAAATCAGATTTCAAGTCATTTTGCCTGTCACGATAAGTCCCTATGTTTACTGTCTTTATAAGATTCCCACATCGGTCATAATCAAAGTAGGCATCATCCCAAACGACTGTCCTAGTGTCAGTGTTCCATGAAACCTTATCATCATAATCATAACTATGTGTTGAAGTTGGCTTTCCTACGCTACATCTTGAATTTGCGTTTTTATTAATAGGGCATGTAAAACCAAAATTCTCATGCATAGGAACACCACATGATTGAAAATCGCTTTCATCGTCTCTAGTTACAGTAGCAACAGAAGAAACATAATTTCCATTAAAAGCGAATGGATTTGATGGCGAGAGAAACTTGTCATATCTATAAGACTCATCGACTCTTAAGGCGCGTTTCTTGTATTGATCGTTCCTTGGGTCGGTTGAAGCAACATCAATGTCCCAATCTCCATCTTGTAAAGCGTCAACGTTCCATGCCTTGACTCTTGAAGGAATTTTAAAACCCCATACAGCATCAAATGAGCCTTCAATCATTTTTGTGTCAGGAGCATAATCAATGGCAACCACTCTTGGGCTCCCGCTTGCATCAGCACCGTCTATAACACTCAACGTCCCTTCTCTTGTGCTAGCCATAGTTGAAGTCGTAGAATCAAACCCCCTATATTTATTTTCCTCGAGATGAGTTTCATAATCTACACTCTCACTCGATATCTTTCCATAATCTATCTCTCCAACAACCCTTCCATCATCGTAATAAAATATCTTTGAAAATGTTTTTATGGGTCCCCCAGATTCGTGAGAAACACTAGCAACACCCTTAGAGGAAAGGTACGTGGCTAGAGAATAATCTATATCGCCATATCTTCCTTGTCCCACAGCATAAGCTTTCCAATAGAGAGGATTTTGATCAGCAAACTTCCTCCTATATTCTAAATCATCTAGGTTCAGTCCAGTACTATCTGTCTCAGGGCAGTAAGTATCACTCTCTTTATATGTTGCATGGCCAGGGGGGCACCATCCTCCTTTAGCAACGACATCACACGAACAAACAGGATTAATGTTTGCCCTATCAAGACTAGTTATTGGATGAAATTCATAATAATAAAAATTCTCTTGAAGAGGTGCCACACCACCAGCTCCGTAATACTCGGTCTCAACTTCCAAGCCACTCCTAAAGCTTAGGTCTGTCTGCAGCTCATCTATGAGAACTCTTGCCTGAATAAATGGAAAAATGAAAAGTATTAATAGAATACTAATTAAAGCGAAAGCTAAAATAAATTCCTTGTTCCAAATCGTAGGATTAATCATTTTATTATTCCGGTCCACAATATTCAAGTTGATCTCCTTCCTTATAAGACGTAGCAATGCGACATTCAGAATCTGAAGACAAGTCATCAAATCCAGAACTCTCGCTAGCCCCAACATTCAGCCTAGATACTGTTGGAGTTGTTGGCAAGAACTTGTGCACAACCCGATTCCCCTCAGGATCAGTAACGGTCGTAACAGAAAGTGGGTTCTTTGTCAAATATCCTTCAAGAGTATATTCATAACTCCAAACATAAGGATTTCCACTATTTTCTCCGGGAATATTAACTCGCCTTTCAGTTACAACTCTGTGTTTTTGTTTTCTCCCCTTTAAATCAAAAAATTCACTTTGCCAGTTAATTCCGCCAGTAGTACTAAACTCATTATAATTCATAGTCAGTAGTTCTCTGTCTGCATAAGTATACCCCACAATAATCCCATTAGGGTATGTAATGCTTGTAAGTTCCTGGGTTTTTGAATCGTAAGTGTATGTTGTTGAGGGTAAAAGTAAATTTCCACCCGAATCTGTTATTCTAACCTCTTTCAGCAAAGTGTTTGGCTGGGCTGTCCCCTCTGTATTAAAATTATAGACATACTCAACTCTTATAATATCTCCCCTATAATTAGGATATTCTATACTTCCAAGCCTTGTGTTAATGTTTAAAGAGCTAACCTTAAAATTAATTTTTCTGCCCAATGTATCTGTAATCTGCCAAATAAATGGGCTGGTTATCTCGCCTACAGAATCTCCATTGGGATTCCCGGGAGTCCCTGCTTCCCCCCAGTAATCTATATCAATTACATTCCCCGCTTTATCAGTAATACTATCTAAATACAAACCAGCATACGGATTCTCTGCCCAATCATAAGGATTATTATTAACATAATCTTTCTGCCTTACACAACCATGAGTTCCTTGAGGGATATCATCGTAATCTCCACAAAAAGGGACAACTTTCTTGAAAACATAATGCAATCCATTACTAGTGTATGTTGCAGCCACAGGCCATGTTGTCTGAGCGATTCCAGAACCAATTCCAGATTCTCCTAAAGACGCATCTTGTGAATAAAGCAAGGTTAGAGGACTTAAGCTTCCATCAACCAAAGCAGTATAAATTGAATAGCCCGGAGAATTAATGCTTCCTTCTGGAATACGGGAGCTAATTCCCATGCCCCTTCCATAGATCTCGCCAGAATACAATCCATCATAAAGATTGGTCCCCCAAGGAAGCCCATAATAACGAGGATCTCCTAAAATAAACTTGGAGGGGAGGATAACTCCCGATTCACTATTTCCCAAAACTAATGATAAAGAATTAATTCCTTGTTGGGGAATTCCTTTAGGATAATCATTATAACTGCTTAAACTATCAAAGAACAAACCAGTAGGATCTTTAACTTTTCCATAATCCATATCCCAGCCTCTTCCAAGCCACTTAGCTTTTTTCCAGCTGGATGCTAAACTATCAGTAGAACGGCAATCATTAGTGTAAATTCCTGAAACAGAAGAAGGCACATCACAATCTTTACAGCCAGTAGGGTAACTAACTGGGTTTCCCTGAGAGTCTAAAACAATACTAGGGCTATAATGATTATTTCTGCTGCAAGAGATTGGATTTCCTTGAGGAAAATTTTGAGTATTGACTTGATTTCTATGCAAGAATATATTACTATTATACTGTCTTGTCAGAGAAACCCCCAATCCATTCCTTCCCGGAAGAGCAACATCCGTCGCGGAAATAATCAAATTTCCAGAATAAAGATTAACGCTGTCCCCGAAGGAAGAATCAAATGCATTTCCTGCATTAAATCCCTGGACATTTAAGCTTGCTTCACTTTGGCTGACAGTATAGGTTTCAACATTAGCGTAAACATTTCCGATAATTAAGATTAGAACTAGAATAGCAACATAAAGAAGTAATAGACTCACCCTTTTCCTCATTACAAAACCACACAAAAAGAGTATATAAAGATTTTTACAATTGAGGAAGAAAAACAGAATCCTACAATAAATAAATGTAAAAAAGATATTTAAACCCTGAGTAATTTTCCATAAAATGTCAGGAAAATTATTCGAGATCTTCTCCAAAAAAAAGATAAAGATAATTGAAAAACCTAAAATAATAGCAGACTACAGGGAAAAAAACTCCATGGTTATCTCTTTCCTTATCTCCCACGGCGCAGAAGTCGAGACAAAGGAATTGAAAGTGGCAGATTATATTGTTAAAGATGTGGCCATAGAGAGAAAAACTGTTCAAGACTTCATTTCCTCAATGATAAATAAAAGGCTTCTAAGACAGATAGAAGAGCTCCAGCAATATCCAAATAAATTGCTTTTAATCGAAGGAGTGGAAGAGCACGAACTCTATAACGATCACCCCGAAGGAATTAATGGAAATGCGATACGCGGTTTTTTGCTTTCAATTCTGCTCAAAGACAAAATCCCGGTTATTTTCACAAAAAATGCAGAAGACACCGCAAAGTTTCTCCTAGTTCTTGCAAAAAAACGAGACAAAGAGATGTCTCTTCACGCAAAAAAGCGCTCATTCGACAAAAAAGAACAAAAACAATTCGTCCTTGAAAGCTTTCCAGGAATAGGCCCATCAACCGCAAAAAAGCTTCTCGAAAAATTCACTTCTTTAAAAAATATATTCAACGCATCAGAAGAAGAGTTAAGAGTTTGTATCGGCAAGAAAGCGGAAATATTCAGAATTATAGCGGACAATGATTAGGGGTAGAAGTTAGTGATAAGAAATATAATCCTCAGCCTCTATTCCTTCAGGAGCATTAGTAAAATTGAATGGACGTCCATAATTAATATTAAAGTCAGCAAGTCTCCGGTCTAATTCTTGCACCCTAGAATCATCTTCATGTTTTGGGACTTGAAAATAATTAATTCTCCTGGCTTCCTCAGCAATTTCTACCCAATGTTTAGCCATATCTTCTAAGTTTGTCATTGTCCGCTAAGCAACCCCTCTTTTTTCATTGCTCTAGCGAGCCTAGTAATGCCCATTCCTCCACCATATCTCTTAAACATGGCAAGAGAAAGATATTCATCAAGCTCCCTCATAACTCTTTCTTCTCCAAATAAGCCATTTAGTTTTTGATAGTATTCTCCACCAGAAATGGTCATAAAATTTTCTCTCATTTCATCAACATTTGTAGATCTCTCGGCTGATCCTATTGTTTCCATACCATAAAGCAAAACATCTATTTTATTGAATAAACCCCCACCATCATGCTTCATATTCCAAAAAGGATGAGTCCTCTGTGGAAAAGTTTCCAAAAAAACAACATTCCCTTTTTCAACACTTATGCTTTCTTCATGTTCTGCATCTAAACTATCAACACCATAAGTTTGACAAGCTTCCTCATAACTAATGAATGAAGGGGTTCCACTAAATCCTAAATGAGTTAATAAGTCTCTCTCTAGTCTTCTTAAATCAGCCATATCTCCTTTACTCTCAAACTCGAACATTGGAAAAACAATGTCATGTCTCCCGGGAATGGGGTTAGGCTCGTCTCTGTAAGAAGTCGTAACACAAAAAACTCCAGGCAAATCTGGGTTCCTCAATAGTTCATGCTCCAACCACATCTGGCCAGTTTGAGGAAGCGGCCATTTCACTCCTCCAATAAAAGCTGGCGTAATAGTATTAGGATCCTCACAAGCTGCAAGAATAGACAATCTAGACTGCGTTGGAACTTCAATAAATCCTCTTTGTCTATAAAAAAAATCCCTCAACCTCGTTTGAATTTCATGATAAGATCTAAAATCGTCCATTAAAATACTTAAAGATAAGACTTACTCTTAAATATTTATATCCAAGAAGATATATTTCATATAACGAAAATTATATAAAACCTTTAATTCTTTCTAGAGTATATTTTTCCGCATATAAGATAATTTCTCTTATTCTAATCTAAAATTATCAATAACTTCATACGAAGGCCCTCTAGAAAAAAGTTCAGACCTCACTAACTCAAAGCTTTCAATATCAAACTCAACTTTCTTCACATTAATCTTTTCCAATAAATGAAAAAATTTCTTTTTATCTTTAACATTCTTAACTCTAGCAATAGTCAGGTGACTCATGAACCTCTCTTCCCCCTTAAACAATCCTTTCAACACATCATCAACCTCCCTCTGCAAGCCATTAACACCTTCCCCATCCAACTTAATCCAAATTATCCTAACAAAACTCGGAGAAAAAATCCCAATACCTCCGAGTTTTGCTTTAAATTTTTTCAATTGAATCTCTCTCAACTTTTCTCTAACTTCTTCAACCCCCCATTCATCAATTTCTCCTAGAAACTTCAAAGTCAAATGCAAATTTTCTTCTTCAGTTAGCTTCCCAATAAATAATCCAGAATCATAGAGTTGTTTCTGAATATTTTTAATTTCCTGAATAGATTCCTTACTTAATTTTAAAGAAATAAATGTTCGCATTTTACAACAACTCGCTCAATATCTTCGCCCCAAGTTTCACAGTCATTCCATCTTTATCTAAGCTGGGATTTATCTCAACAATATCAATAGCCTTAAGCCCCTTAACTTTATTCAGTCTCTTAACTAAATAAATCATTTCTCTGCTTGTTAATCCTCCTGGCTCCCTATATCCAGTTCCAGGAGCGAATGCAGGATCTACAACATCTACGTCAAGAGAGAGATAAAGTTGCTTGCTATTAGAAAATTCCATAATAGTATCGCATATGTCTTCTATATCGACAATAATAGAATCAAGGCTAATAGTTCTTATCTTCTTTTCTGCAATATATCTTATTTCCTCAGAATCAGAGTTTCTCAACCCAACAAGAAGAATATTCTTAGAAGAGAAGCCAGCCTCAATTAAAGCCCTAAGCCATTCTTCATGTGTCGGATTTTTATTAGCAGGCATGCAGTCGGGATGAGAATCAAATACAATCAAGCAAGGTTCTTTTTCATTGTCCCCACAGTATTTTAAAAACGCCTTTCCAATAGAATAGCTTATTGAATGATCTCCCCCAAGAAAGATAACTCTGTCTTTATCTAAACTCTTTAAAGAATTCTCGTAAATCAACTTATTAGTTAAATCTAAATTATCGTTATCTAAGTGAATCTCCTCTAGATCAAGAAGTTTCACATCTATGGGCTTTCCCTGTTCATTGCTATAAATTTCTTTCAAAGATGCGAGTATTTCATTGCCAGCTTTTTCACATCCTTTAGTCTTTCCTAAACCATTTATTCCAGGTACTTTTATTATTTGCATGATTTAAATGAGAAATGTTAGTTTTTAAGTTTGATTATTTTGTATAAGAATAGTTGAAATTTCAGTACATATGATAAAAAGTGGGTATGGAACAAAGAAAAGCAAATAAGACTTACAATTTGCATGGTACATTAACTCCTTAAGCCATTACAGACAAAAAACTATTTAAAATGCTTTCCATTCTCAAAATCATGAACAAGTTAATAGGATGGATTTTACTCATCATAAGCATTCTACTACTCTTGCCTTTATTTGGCCTCGACATAGGCAAGGCAAGTAGTTGGATTATTGCAATAGGAGTTTTCTTAATAAGCATAATATGGCTTGCAGATAGATAATGAAAGAACCGTTCAATCAAATTCTAAGAGAAACTAAAACTAATTAAATCTTACTCTTTCCAGTAAGGAAATCTCTCATAGCACAGTATATGCTCTTGCAAGTAGATTTCTTCTTCGGTGGGGCTGCCTTGCACTGCCCCTTCGCTACATCACATCCTTTAGGACAGCTGTAAGTTTGATTAGTCTTTGCTGTTCCTAAACAAGAATACTCAACAAGGTTTCTTGCGTCAGAGAAACAGTAATCAGTATAATCTCCGTTCTCAGTGGTTACAACTCCTTTAACGTTATAATTAACTCCGCCATCGCTATCGGAGCAGAATGGCTGACGATTTTCAAGAGAAAAAGGCTCTACAAAGATATTTGCAGTGAGAGTTGAGTTAGTTTCATCAGCACTAGACACCATAACATTTATGTACTTAATAGTTTCAGTAGTCCCTTCTGTTACTTCCTTTGTTTCAGACATTTGAACCTCCAGGTTAGTAACCTTTATTGTAGCAGACGTATCTGTGGCTGTGATTAATTCAACAGCAATAGGAGCTGAATATGCAGTTGCCTTAAATGTGAGTGTTGTTAAGGAAGGATAAAGACCCCCTATAGATAAATCTAGACTATATTTTGTTCCTGCACTAACATAACCAATTGTTTCATCAGCCTCAATCAAGTAAGTCATAAGACCATTGATACTCTCCCAGCTGCTTTCAAGAATTTCAAGAATTTCTTTTGTTTCAGAAGCACCCACCCTATTTGTAACTTTAAGTGTAGCAGAAGTGTCTGTTGCAGAGATTAACTCGATAGAGTAATTAAATCCTTGCAAGACACTTTTAATGCACGCACCATCATAACACCCATAAGAACAAGTGTAATCAACAGGACTAGCAGGAAGATTACCATTGCAAGAAAATTCCTCAAGAATAGAACCAGTACAACTGTCCCATTTATTCCATGTAGTTCCATCTACAGAAACTCCGTAAGTATTTCCTTTTACATAATAACTCAATCCCCCATCAGTATCCGTGCAACTTGTTGTATTTGTCTGATTACCAGGAGCAGAATTACAGATCCCATTTGAACATCCATAAGGACAAAGAGTCATCGAGCTCCACTCTAAGCAACTATCACTATCATAATTCCCACACGTCTGAGAATATTCAGAATTCGTAGGAGTTATAGGAGCACACTTCTTCTCCCCAGAAACATTGCATTCATTAGTACAAGAAGTTCCGTTTCCCTCTCCATTAAACACTAAAGTAACAGATCCTAAAGTAATTCCACTAGTTGAATTAGAAACTACACGATAAGTATTCCCATTGTTGTCAAAAGTAGGTTCATACGAAAACATAAAGGTGCCAGTACAACTCGCATTGTTATTGCACCATCTAGAACCCCTTATGAGTCCAGTAGACTCTATAGGACCATAAACCCATACACTGCTTACCCCACTCTCAGGATCGTAGGTATAATAATTGATTGTAGCAACATCGTTAGAATTAACACCACTAGATATTATATTTAACACAGGTGGCGTAGTATCATTAGTCAAAATAGGGTTCCCCGTTATTGAACCAAACGGCAGAAATAATATTGCAGAAACTAAAACAACAATTCCAATCCACAACGACACCTTCTCTTTCATAATTGATAAAATACCCTGTATCCTTTCAACCTCTATATTCTGCTTAATAGAATCTTATTTAAATATCTTTTCATCCACCAATCAATTCAACAACGCACGAATCATAATTTTCTATGCTGAATGGATGAACAAATCTGCAAGCGAGTTTAACTGCAGCCTTCTTGAAAGCACTAGCCTCCCTCAACATCTGAGCTACTTCAATGCACTCTCCGCTTGAACAAACATTGCTATCACACTCATAATTGTTCTGGCACGATGCCCACGTACCATCGGAATATCTTATTTTCTGTACTTTTACATATCCATCAATATCACAATAAGCATCCATGGTTTGTTGAACTTGTCCCATATAAGTATACTTTATTGTTATATCAACACTACTACCTGAACCATCACTAGACGGATTGTAGTTTATGCTATTCACAATTATGATAAAATTACTGTCCTCATCATCAACCCCTAAATCAGTTAAATCCAGGGTGATTTCAGCTCCCGGAGTTAATATGTACTCCTTAGAAACACCATCCTGTATACCATAAATAGTCAAAATCGCTCTTTCATCAGATTCGACAACCAGTTTGTAGTCATCTCCCCCATACACCTCTGAAAGAGTTTCTTGTTCCTCATCTTGCCTAATCTCATCTACATAGTCTCCGGTTTGTTGCTCAAACCTAAAACCATAAGGAATACATTTGTTGTTTCCCCATTTATCTCCAAACCACCTTGGAACAACACACCCGGCACAGATTCCAGGAGAGCAATAAATCTGAGTTTCAATTGACTTACTTTGACAATTGTAGTCTATACAAGTTCGCGTTTGATAACCATGTGGAGGACATATAACTGGATCTGTCTTACAATCCCATGAGGGGGAACAAGTATCTTTAGGGACATCAGAAGAACAATCAACTAAATCGGCTTCAACAGATAAAGAAAGGGGATAGTCTAAATTAAAAAACTCGTAGTTGTCCCAAGAATAATCAAGAGAGTTATCCTGTAAGCTATTCAAAAAATCAGCAATCCTCTCTTGAGAGAGTAAAAGTGCTTCTTCCTCAGTTAAGTACTCTCCAAACTGAGTTCCTATTTGAACTAAAACATTAGCACTTGGCCATAGAACATTAATAAACTTATTCTGAGACCTATCTACATCTAAATCTTCATTTTCAAAAACCCAAGAGCAGAGATATACTTTTTGTTCTTTATCTCCCACATAAAAGCTTCTTAATGTGCAAAGATTATATCTAGACAATTCATCTTTAATCCAAGATCCTAAATTAACATCTTTATTCTTAAAGACAGAAACATCATAATTAAGACTGTAATATCTGTCTGTTTGATAACCATACCATGATCCAGAATAAGTCACAGCAGGTTCGTTCACATTATTGATATAAAAAGTGTCGTCTCTAACATGAGTATATTTTTCTGATGGAAAGTAAGTCACATCATAAATTGAAAATTCTTTAGGATCCTTCACCTCTTCAATAAGACTATCACATGAGTAAGGAATATACTCTTGAATAATACACTCGGCATTTTCACACCCATTATTACATATAGGATAACATCCCCCATACCCACCTCTACCTTCACAAACTCCACCAACACAATCTGAAAATGTTCCGGTTTCACAAACACTTCCTTCTTCATTGCAATATTTACTATAAGTTGAAGGGCAATCAGCATTAGTAGTACAAGAAACCGCAGGAGACTCTTTCAAACACGCCCCATCTTTGCAACCATACTGGCATTTATAAGGGTTAGAAGAAACATAAGGGTTAGAAGGAATATATGTACCATTACAAGTATATTCCATTAAATCTGCAATTTCACTTCCAGTAGTACACGTGTCAGTATAGCAAGCATTTCCCAAACACGCTTTTCCAGTCACAAAATATTCCTTTCCCCCATCACTATCGGTACAAGATGTTTGATTAGTCTGATTTCCCGGATTAGTTAAGCAGTAACCCCCACTGCACCCATAAGTGCAATAAGTTCCAGTATTCCACTCCCAGCAATCATCTAAATCATAATTCGCACAGATTTGGGCATAATTTCCAGAACACCCTCTTGTGCCAAAAGAGCAGTCATCAGCACAAGTTGTATTCGTCTGGTTGGTTGTACCTCCTCCGCCCCCACCTCCTCCACCAGTTCCGTTTGTTGAAGTTGGCAAAGGGCACAAATCATTACATCTATAATACTGCCCTCCACAAGCATAGTTTGGGATACATAATGGATTATTATCAAAATAATCGCTTGGAACTTTTTCAACACAAACAGCTACCCCATGTCCTCTACACTGAACGGCACCATTTGATGAACCGCTAACCTGGCATATTGAATTGCACAAATTACCATAAGCATTATTTTCTCCTAATGGAGCAGCATTATCACATAATTCTCCAGAATCTAAAACACCATTCCCACAACCAGCAGTAACCTGCCCTGTAAACCTAAGCCAAGAGTTAGCAGAAACAAATATCACACTTAACAGCAAAATGCTTGCTAAAATTAAAACCCCTCTTCCACCCCTCATTAAAGAACAAATAAAAGATCACTTATAAACATTTCTGTGAAAATAAGAAAGAGCTAGAAAACAACTAACAATAGTTAATCCGGTATTAAAGCAAAAAAGCTATAATCTTTAATCTTTGCGAGATCCTTTACATCCTTTAATTTTACATTCTTAATTTTCTTCTCGTAGTCATAAAAATCCTTGACATTCCCATTAATTTCATGTTGTAAAAGCCTCGTCATCTGATCTACAGAATCTTCCATTGAAATTTGATAATGCCCGATGAGCTGATCCCTAACTTGATTAAACTCTTTTTCTCCAAGATCTTTACAAACCTTATCAAATTCTTTTAATATTAAATCCTTAACCTTATCAACATTTTCCTTGGTTGTCCCAACGTAAATAAGATTATAAGCAAAATCACTATTAATGTAAGAATCGCCCTTCACGGCATAAGCCATATTTCTGGTCTCTCTTATCTCGTGAAATAGCCTAGAAGACATTCCTTCAGCCATCAATGCGCTTAAAACTTCAGCAGCATAGCTTTTCGGATCGCTAGAAAGCGGAACATGATATGCAAAGATTAAATTAGCTTGATCGACCCCCTTCCTCTTCTCAACCCTTTGCTCATTCTTTATCTTTATATCGTAAGTAGAAACCCTTGAATTTGCCTTTGGCTTATCTCTATCAAAATTCTTCTCAACGTATTTAACAAGCTTTAAAAATTCTACATCCCCGACAACACACAAGATCATATTTTTTGGAACGTAAATTTCCTTGAACCTCCCCAATATTTTTTGTCTATCAATTGAATTCATGGTTTCATAAGTTCCTATAAGAGGAATTCCAAAAGGCTTTTCATACATAAAAGTATGAATCTCATCATGAACATAAACCATTGGAGTGTCTTTTCTCATCTTAATCTCTTCAAAAATTACCTTCCTTTCCTTTTCAAGTTCCTTTTGATCAAATAACGGATTCTTTATCATATCACTTAGGACATCTAAAGCAGTGTTTATGTGTTTTGAAGGCATCTTACACCAATAGGCTGTAACCATTTCATCTGTAAAGCCATTCAAAACCCCACCATTCCTCTCTATCTCTTCGGCGATCTGCCTGACATTTCTAGAGGGAGTTCCTTTATACAACATATGCTCAATATAATGGCTTATTCCCTTATCACCAGCAGATTCATTAATTCCGCCGCATCTCAATGCAAATGCAACGGCCACAACAGGTACATCTCTCTTCTCAAATATAATAGTCATGCCATTCCTAAGAACTTTCCTATAAAACTTTGGTTTCATGAAACCAAAAGGAGGTTTTAGTTTTTAAATTTTTATAGCCATCATTTTTCTAAGAATTCTCTCTTTTTCTTTTCCTCATTTTCCAGTCTAGCAAGATCTTTAACATAATACCTGGCTAATTCCTCATTTCCATCTTCCACCGCCTTCTTCAATTTCTCTTTGTGCATCTCAACTTGTTTTTTAAGCGACTCAATTCCCTTTGCTAATCTTTTTTTTCGTTTCATCTTCTATTTTCTTCACATATTTGTTTAATATTTTTAATAAACCCAACACCCCTTCTCTTTTTACATTTATTTTAGGGGCCTCATCCTCCCTGACTAATCGATAGATATAAAAAAATCTTCCTGCATCCTTTTCCTTTAATCCGTAATTTAAAAGTAGCTTTCTAACGCCTTTGTTACTAAATGGCTTGTTTTTCAACAAACATTCAATAAGATAACAGACCCTTATCCTCATCATTAATGAGTATACAAAAGAAGAGGGTAGGTCTTCATCATCTAGCTCAATAAACTCTTCAGCTATTTTTATTAAGCTCTTAATTTCCTCAAAATTCCAGTTAAATTTTCTAAAGTCTATTTTGCTGTTCTTTAACTCATCTAACAAAACGGGATTTAGCAAGACCTGGGCCTCCTTCAAAATTGGCATAATGAGAACAGGATAATTTTGTATAGTCTTTTTTAATTCATTTAGAGGCACTATTCTAGCATCAATATCACCCAATGCATTTTTAACATTGGCATCCTTTTCCTTTGTAACAACAAGTATGTCTACATCAGATCCAATTTCTTGCTCATGCCTCGCATAACTCCCATAAAGATAAACTCCAAGAATATTCGGCATAAATCCTAGAAGATTGCTCAATACCCTTTTCTTTATATCTTCTAGGCTATCTGGAAGTGTGACTACAATCTCCATTCCTAAATATTCTTTTGGGACATAAACCGCAGCGCCATTTCCTATTTCAACAGCTTTCTTTATCAATCTCATAGTATATACCAGTATATACCCTATTTAAATATTTCCATAGGTTTTAAATTTTTATTTGCCCTCAAAAACTAAGTATCGTTCTCCACCAATCTCAAAATCATCAAGAATGTTAAAGTTGTCTTTTATGAAATTAATAATCCATCCTCTCTGCGCGCTGAACTTTGTCCTTGACCCAATGCTATGAGTCGCAAAACTAACAACAATCCTATCAGCCATCGGAACAATTTCCTCCAAAAGTTTCTTTGAGTAGTCTCTTTCCATTATCTCAAGCGAATCTATTACCTTAAACAAAAATACTATTTTTTTATCCTTAACTTGCTTAACAATCTTCTTTATCTTATCTAATTCAAAAAGACTTTCATGAATTGCCTTTCCATTTATCTTCTCTTTCTCAAAGAAAGAATTCATCAACTCAACGAACTGCCCAACTGCTTCTATTCCAAGATAATTAACTCTCTTTCCCAGCTTTTCGAAAAACCCATAACTCAGCCCATTAATCCCTGCCCCAAGGTCAATAACAGAAAAACTTTCAGGAAATCCTTTGAAACACTTAAAATAAACCTCTTCATAAAAAGGAAGCCTTTCCTTTGTCGATTTATGCTTCATTAAATACCACTCAGTATCCTCATCTCTTTTATGAAGAACTTTTCTAGAAGAAAATCCTGAAAAAATCTTTCTTAAAAATTGTCTTGTAAGTTTGATCTTTTGATAGTCTGCATTTTTGGGCTTGTCAAACTTCTCAAGAGCAAGCTCGACATCTTTAGGGGGCAACTGGCTGAATTCCTTCTTTTGAGTAATTTTTTCAATAAGTTCCTTATTTTCCATTATGTTTTTAAGTTTGATATGTTTAAAAGAATAATGGCCTCAACAAACCAATCACCACAATTTCAAAAAGCGCAAGGAATGTATCTCCATGCAAAGTCAAACGAGGAAAAACTCAAGTGGCTTGAAGAAATGATTAGAGAGTGCCCTAAGCATAAATCTAGTGAAAAGATGCTTGCTAATCTTAAAACTAGATACATTAAGCTCAAAGATAGCATTGAGAGAATAAACAAAACAAAAAAATACTCGAGAAGAGGGATAAAAAAAGAAGAGATGCAGGCAGCAATTCTAGGTTTCACGAATTCAGGAAAATCCTCCCTTATATCATTACTTACAAATACAAACCCAGAAATAGCAGATTACAGCTTCACAACAAAATTTCCAGTAGTGGGAATGATGTCTTATGCGGGAACACAAATCCAGATAGTGGAAATCCCGGCAATAGAGTCAGAATACTTCGACAAAAGTGTTGCAAACAGCGCCGACACACTGCTTGTCTTAATTAACTCACTCGAACAGCTTGAAAAGATAAATAAGCTCATAGAAAAACTTCCTGGAAAAAGAATTATCATATTTAATGTTAAAGACGATGTGGACGTAAGAAAGCTGGATGCCACACTAAAAAGCAAAAAGCTTAATTATATTATTATTAACACAGAATCTAAAGAGAACATTGAAGAGCTTAAGGAAAAAATCTTTCAAAACTTTGATAAAATTCGCGTTTTCACAAAAGAGCCCGGAAAACCACGCTCAGAAAAGCCGATAATACTAGTCCCAGGATCCAATGTTAAAGATGTTGCAGAAAAAATATTCCACGGATTCAGCAAACAAGTCAAGGAAACATTCATAACGGGCCCTTCAAGCAAATTCCCGTACCAGAAAGTAGGACTTACGCACATTCTAAAAGACATGGATACTATTGAGTTTAAAACGAGGTGAAGCTAGAATTTCAAATTTCCAACATGCCTGCCTAATTTATCAAGAATTTCCTTAGTTTTTGGCAAAAGATCTTTTTGAATATATTTTAAATAATCTTTAGTCGAAATTTCTGCAGGAAATCCTATAGCATCTCCTTTCATGCTAGGATGTTTTTCTAAGCTTATTTTCACTCCATTATCTAATAAGCCATTAATTGTTTTTAAGGAGGCATTTATCTGCTTAGATAAATCAATGTAGCTAGTATAAGTTTCACCATCACTTACACATCTCTCAACTCCACGTTGTTCCATTACTTCATCTACACTTAAACGCAAGACTCTTTCCTCCATTCCTAAAGCTCTTCTATAGAATCCATTTAAATTAGAAACATGCCTAACTAAATCCCAAACGAGGCTCTCTCTTTCTTTAATATAACCCTCCTCAACCATTCTCTCAATTTCTCCAGGAGTTTTCATTAAATGCAAAAAATCCCTAACATTCTCTTCCTTCAAATGATGACCATCGATAAACGGCTTGGCAAAATTCATTATGTCATCATCACCAATCAAAACTTCTAATTTTTTGAGATAGGGGGGAGTATGGGGATACAAGGTTTCACATAAGTCATCTCTCTCCAAAAGCTCGTAACTGCTAATTAAAATATTTCCATCTTTAGCATCCTTTAAATCCCTTGGAGGAAAATCAATCATATCTCTTTGGAATTCATTCTTAGAATCATGCCACTCTAACTTATTTTTAACCGGAACTAGAAGGTCAGGCATAAGATAATAGATTATGGGAAAATTAGAACATCGAGTAGCCCAAAAAGAAAGCGCACCCGCAGCACTTCCTTTCACCATTTCCCCATCAATAACTCCTGTTTCAAAAGCGTCTCCATGATAACTCTCGGGAGGAATCATGTCTCCAGAGCTCGGTTCTGTCCCAAGGTAAACTCTCCTAAAAGTAAGCATAACTTCTCCCCGATTGTGTAAAACTTTTTCATAAAGTTGAGCAACTTTCTCACCTATCTTTTCATCAGAAACATATAATTCTTGTAGTTTTCCAGCCATTAAAACAAGGGTCATTCGATGTTTAAAAACAAATATGTTCTACAGTATATTATTTCCACTTCTTCCTTATAGGTTCTATTATCTGCCATAAGTAATCTGAAACAGAATTTTTCAAATCAAGAGGGTGTAACTTACCCTCGCCATAAGCTCTCTCTAACTCTTCATAACTCTTAAAACTAAAGTTTCCTCCGTACTTATCTGGCCTTTTTATGTCAATGCTATCAAACCTCGGAAAAATAATAAGCCTGGCAATTTGAAGAATTGGGTTGTCTTTAGTTTCCTTCTCTGGGCAATAAGCATCCTTTATCGTTTTCTTTATTTCTTCAAGAGAATCTGTAACACTTATTCCCGAACCTTGAATACTCTTTGACATCTTCTGTCCCGGCCCCTTAAGCGAAGTAATGAGAGGTGTATGCAAGGCAACAAAGTCGTAACCAAGAGTTTTAGCCATATCTTTCCCCATCATATGGATCTTTCTCTGTTCTAGTCCCCCTAAAGCAATATCTACCTTCAAATGTTTTATATCCACAACCTGCATTAAAGGATACCATAGCTGAGAAATTGTTGCATTTTCAACATCTCTAGCAACCTCCTGCATGCTTCTTAATCCACGATTAATAGTAGAGTCTTGTGCAAGTTTCATTACATCCAACTGGTACTCTTTACTAAATTCAAAATCACTTCCAAGTACAACCTCTGCCTTAATTCCAATGGCTTTAATTGTTTTCCTCCAATTTTCAACCTCTTTCTTTATTGCTTCCTCTCCACCTTTTCTATTCAACAAAGCATGAATATCTGCAAGAAGAATAACAACTTTAAATCCTGCTTTTTCTAAATCGATTAACTTAGTTATTGTGACAAAATGTCCAAGGTGCAAAGGCCCGTTGGGCTCATATCCACAATAAACTCTAGGATTTTTCTTTTTCTTAAGGATTTCCTTTAAAGCATCCTCACTAACAATCTCTTCTGTATTTTTCCTTATCAACTCAAGCTTCTTTTCAATATCCATAAATAATAGAAAAAAACATAATTATTAAACCTTTTTCTTAAACTTTAAAGCGAGATTATGTATCTTAAACTTAAATCCCGCACTATATGTCAAAAACATTATCTTCTCTTCTCCACTTTTAGCATCGTAAAATCCTATCCTGTATTTTTTCCCTTCTTCAAGTTTAGCCCGGTTTAAGGTTTGCGAAGGGTAATATCTTTCCTTGCCAATAAGATCGAAGAGTTGCTCAGAATTGCTTATGTTGTAGCTGTAATCCCCAATTCTTAAATTATCATAATCTTCGATAATCAAAAAAATGAAGATTATTGTTGTAGATAAAATGATAAAAATAACATTAGTGAAACTATCTCCCCTATTTAAAAAGAGTAAAGATATAAGTATCCCCCCTAGAACATAGGTTGAAAACTTAAGAGGCCACTCAACTTTTCTAGATGTTAAATACTCCAACTGCTCTCTTATTGGTTGCATCTCGCCTAAGATATAAAGAAACGAATTTGAAACTTGTTTATGAATCTCATTTTTTAACTCTATTGAAGGTAAGTCGCGATGTATTTTGTAAATCTCTTCTCTCCCTACTTCATAACTGGTGTAGTCTCTAAGTGTTTTTATAGCATAGCTATCTATCCTCTCAGCAATCAACTTATGGAATTTTTCCCCTAAGTGTTCTGAAAGCAAATACAGGCTAGTTAGCCTCCCGGTCTCTGTTGCGAGAGCAGCCTTTAAAGACGACATCTTATTAATTATCATTGAGAAGATAATAGTTATTAAAAAGCCAAAAAGAAAAGATACTGTTGAAATCATTAATCCAACATCTAACGCATCAACCCTTATGTTTCTAGAATAATAATTTATTGCAAAAAGGCAGGCGGCGGCAAAAACACTCCAATAGTACCAATAAACATGCAACCCTTTTTTAACCTCGTGATTCTTTTCATCCATTTTCAATAATAATCTCAAGAATTATTAAACCTTTTTGTCTATTTCTTGTTGGGCAAGGCTAATAAAAAAATTCCGACCGCAACCAAAAGAACAAACAAAATAGAATTAACGCTGCTTCCTGTCTTTATCCAAAACAAAGCAATGGCTGTGAGCAAAGCACCCAAGGCCTTGTAAATAAGCAACGAATTTTTATTTCCCATTTTTAAGATCCTGTGGCAACTGTGGCTCCAAACACAATTCTCCCTTCACATGTTCCTGCAACTCCCGTAGGAACATATATTCTCCAGTAGGTTGAATTTGTATCATCGTACCCCACAGCAGTGTCATTTCTTCTATAATCTAACCCAAATGTTTTAACCGTTGCAGCAATTGAAAGATTAGTATAATTTGCTTCAAATTGAGTCAAAGTCTGACTTCCAGATGTAGAAGCTGTAAGATTATATTTTTCATAATTAATAGAGATATTTTTGTTGCTTCCAAGAGTGCAGTTCATTGAATTATTATCATTTGCAGTATACCCATATCCGTACAAGCTTAGGTTTATTTTTACATTCCCATAATTGGTGACATTACTTATATTCTCATCAGAAACATAAGTCGCGTTAACAGTTCCATAATTTATTGTGCCTGGAACCCCTAAAGCTAATAAATCTGAGATAGTAATGTTATCCCACCCTGTGGCATTCAAGTCTGAAGTATCATTCACAACAATTGTACAATTCCAATTCCCAGGATTAGCATAATAATAAACAGGGTAGGTGCAATTAGCCAGGGCCATGTAGTCATCATCTACAACCCCATTCCAACTGCCAAAGCTAAGATTCACAGTACAGCTATTATTCTTATAATGAAAGTTATTGTCACTAGTGTTTCCTAGAGAAGAATAAGTATTATCAAAGAACTCTCCCCTCACCACAGAGATAGTGCTATTTCCGTTAAAATCTCTTACGACTGCAGCGCAATCAACAGTCACGGTAGAATTAGCAACTAAAGTCAAGGTTGTAGAGCCGTTAAGCAAGCTAACATTTAAAACTTCGGGAGAAACATTCCCAACAGTCAAGGAAGTATTAACCGTAACATTTCCCCCAACTCCTCCTGCAACAAACGGGTCAAGGAATGAAAGCATGACAAATAATAGAGCTACCTCTACTAACATCAACAGAAAAAAGTCAATCTTAATCTTATATCCATTTTCATTAACCATTTTTAAGTACCTAACTCTACATATACATAATAAGGAATTGCGCTAGTATACCCAGCAGAACCATTGTCTGGGACAATCATCTGGAAATCAAACCTCTGACCATTATAACCTACAGTGTCTTCTTCCAAAATAGTAGCATAAACAGTATTTGGAGCAGAATACAAAGCCATTTCTTCAAAATCAGTATTTTGTGAAACATCACTTATATAGGTGTTTAAAGTAGGACAAGAGTTAGCTCCAATAGATACAGCCCCTACAAAAAACGCATTATGTGTCCCATAAAAGCTATCATTGGTAGCATTAAAGGTTTTAGTTATATTATCATTTACGTTAGAATGAGCCATGATTGTGTTTTCAGTATTCAAAAAAGTCGAATTTGAGCAATTAATTGTCGGCCACCCAATTGTTGAACTGTTGGATGTCGCATAAACTCTACCTGTAACTGTGGATAAAGTCCAGTCAAATATGGTCTGCCCAGCAGCGTCATCAAGAGTAAATCTACCAGTCATATTACCTACAAACCCCTTCCATCTTGGATTTTGTACGGTAGCAGTTATATTAAACGTAGAAATATTTCCTCCAGAGACATTAAACATAATTGCCGAAGTTACGGCTTTAGAAGAATTATTAACGGAAGCGATACTATCTGGTCCAACAGGATTAGCTGCAAGAAGGAATCCTAAATAAGACAAAATAATTGCCAGAGCAGCTAAAACTAAGAAAATCCCTCCACCACTTAATTCTTCTTTCCTCATTTTTATCTCCTAATTAATATAAAGAGCAAGGCAAAAATAAAATAACGAAGCAGCCCTACTCGATCTCTACATAAAAGTAATACGTTGTTGTAGCTGTATTAGTTCCGTGTCCATCTTCAAGCACAAGCATCTCAAAGTCGTGAGCCGCACTATCAAAGCCAAGTACGTCTTCATCTAATATCGAAGTAAAAATCGCATTTCGCCCAATAGGATCGTATAGCAATACTTCTTCGAATTGGTTGCTCACACCTGCGCCTCCATTGGAATAAACTCTCGTGTTCATGCATTCACCAACACTAAAATTAAGATTATTCGTATAAAATGTGTCATGAGTTCCTGCTCCACTCAAGGTGAAAGTCTCATTGACTCCATCTACATCGTCAGTAAGTATAGTGTAGTTCCCTTCCAACATAGACAGACTCATCCCAAACTGACTCGTTCCTCCTGCATTAGCAGTATCACTTGCGAAAGATCCATCGGCGGTAAAGTTAAAACATTGTACATAAACCCAGTTCACAGTTCCATTAATTGAAGAATAAACTTCACCCTGTGGGCTACCTAAACTCCAATTGTAAAATACATTGTCTGTCGAATCGGCCAATTGAATTGTACCAGAAACATTTCCGTAGTAACCTTGCCATGCCTGGGTCGTTGAAAACGCGACCAAAGTTATCTCAGTAACATTTCCTGCAATTGCAGAATGATTTCCAGCAGTATCTGCCGGAGCTGTTTCATTAATTTGTGGAGATACAACCGCACCCGTAGGTGAAACCGCACTCACTAAAGAAAAACCAAACAGCAATGATACTAAAACAACAACTAAATACAGATATAAATTCTGCTTCATCCTCTTCTTACACCTCCTTTTTCCAAGACCAAAGTCTTAAATTACTATTTCATAGTGAGATTGGTTTATAAACATTTCTGCTAGATGAGGAGAATAGTCTTTCAAAAATCATCTTAAGAACAATATTAATTAACAATAGTTAACAATATTAATTATATAGATCGACGGATAAATCGCTAAATAAATCTACGTAACTTCTAAATAAAATACCGCGCTTAAAGAATTCGAACTTGAGTAAGATCTTATTTTTACAGGAATCCTAATTTCATAATCATAAATCCCATAAGCGCCTTGGTTGTTTTTATTAACCCTGCCTAAGAAGATTAAGTCTTCCCGGTCATCTTGACTAAATTCCCCATCAGCAACATCATCACTAGAGTCCCATAAAATGCCGGTGACAAAATTCGAATTATTAATGGAGTTTGCAATTGGAATATTTTGAACAAGTTTGTTGAAAATAAGAACACTCGTAAGGTTTCTAATCTCGCTCCCATTTAGATATAAATTTGTTATCGAATCATTGAAGCCAGTCATATTTAGCATCGCATCACTATCCGAAAAATCATTGCTAGTATTAACAAGAGAGACGTTCTTACCTAATGGTAAAACGCTTGGCCAGGATACTATTGATTCAGAATCCGTGGCAAAAATGTTACCCTGTTGGAAATTATCAGCACCCCAGACAACAAGAGACTTATTTGAACTATCACTCAGAGAAAAGTTAGTGTCAGTTGCAACATTCCCATAAAAGAAGTGCCACGATCCGACACTAATATTGGCGCTTGCATTATTATTACTTTCATTCCACTCAGTATATATTCCGTTAGAAGCAAGAGGTGGATCAACTTCAACATAAATTTGACTGGTGCCGACATCTGCAGACCAATAGAACGCAGTTGAATTAGTTCCGTACTTTAATAAATTTAGAGAAACATTAGATCCTATCTGAGATGTCCCGACAACCCCCCTAATCCCATCATACAAACTAACATTAACCAAAGAGATATTTGCCCCGCCAAGATTATACACCGTAACATTTATTGAAACATTAGTTCCTTCATTAGGACTAGAATTTCCAAAGACAAGACTTGTCGCATTAACTAAGAAATCGGGATAAGTATAATTGAAAATTCTAGTCTCGCTATAGTTTACATTTAGAGACCTATCCCAACAAGATACATTCCAAGTATGTCCTCCTTGGGAAAACGGACCTATATTTTCAGATCTAGGAATTCCGCTAGTGAGTAAGAGATTAGTTTTATTATTTATACCGTCAATCGTAAGATTACATCTTAATACAGTATCAGCACTATCCGTAGCAACCCATTCAAAAGTAACACTTCCTAATCCAAAGTAAATTCCCGAATCATTTTGAGGCGTGTTTAAAGTAATGTTCGGAGGCGTTAAGTCTCTAGTAAAAAACCACTCAGTAGACCAATTCCAATTTCCATCAGGATCACTACAATTCACAGTCCAGTTATGCTGCCCCTCGCTTATACCATTTACAACAAAAGTGTTATTTTGATTTGGAGAAACTGCGAAGGAAGTGTCATTCAAAACGCCATCAAGGATAAGATTACACTGAGTTATCCCTATAGGATCATAAGGAACATAAGTCAAATTCAAGCTTGAAGCAGATGTAATATTGTTATTAGGGGGGGAAGTTAGATTTACTACAGGAGGAGCCTCAACAGTAAAATTTCTTGATGAAGTGACATTTCCATTTCCCGCCTCATCAGTGCAATTAACATACCAAATGTGGTTTCCATCAGGAATTAATTGATATAGGACTTTATTAGTTGCATTGGTAACATTACTAGAATCTTCAGAAGACCCATCTAAATAAAGTTGGCAGAAAATACTCGTATCGAGATTATCCGTTACAGTGTAGTTTATTGTAACGTTATTATTAGTAACATTAGCCAAATCGCCCGGAGAATTCAAACTTATTTGGGGAGCAGCCCTATCTAAATAAAATATTCTGGAACTATCGGTGCCATTAATTCCTCCTAAGTCTGTGGCGATAACCGTCCAATTATAAATACCGTCAGAGAAATCAGAGATATTAAAAGTATTATTTTGGTCTGAAACCAAAACTGATGAATTAGTCCTATTAATAGACCCATTAATTATAAGATAAGATATTGAAAAACCTTGATCATCTTGAATATAATAAGTTAGATTAAATGGGCTATAGTTCAACCACTGCCCGCTAGAAGGTAAAATTAATGAAACATCAGGAGCCGTAGATCTAGTAAAATTATAAACTAAACTATTTCCATTATTAGCAGAACTATCACTACAATTTACATACCATGTATGAAATCCATCAGTTACATCTGGTATGTCTCTGCTAACAAGAGTATTATTTGTAGCCGGAAAGTTTGGATCTTCAACAACACCATCTATTGAAAGATTACACACAAGTGAAGAGTCTACGGCATCAGTTACTGTATAGTTAAAAGTGACGTTCGTGGCAAAAACAGAATCACCATTAGGGAAGCTTAGATTAATAGTTGGCGCCACCTGATCAACATAAAACCTATTAATGGAGGAAATAGAACTTAAAGGAACGTAATCTGAACAATTAACATAATAGTCATAAGCACCATCAGCTAATCCCAAAAGATCTATTTCATTAAGCTGGGAATTAATAACTGCAGAAGTGTTGCTATTGTTCGCGACTCCATTTAGATAAATAGTGCACGAGCTTAAATTAGTGTTATCGTAAGGAGTATACTCAATAGTCACCAATCCACTAGAAAAGAAAGTCCCATTAGTGGTATTAATAAAAATGTTCGGAGGCTCAGCGATATTTACAATTCTAGTTGTAGTCGTGTTTAAGTGAAGTGCATCGTCAATACAAGAAACATTCCAAGATTTATTTCCATCAACCAAATTTAAAATTTGTCTATTAGTCAAACTGCCATTAGTTGCACTAAAAGAATCTGTCCCGTAAGAACTAACGGTCAAATTACAGCTCAAACTCGAATCCCTATTGTCTATAACAGTAAAATTGAAATACGGATCGCTGGTCGAGACTGTACTTAAATTACTAGGAAGGTTTAAAGTAATCTGAGGAGAATATAAATCTACGGAAAAATTCCTTAAAGAGGAATTTTCAAAATAATTGAGATTGGTATCATAACACCCAACAGTCCAATTGTAATTTCCTTCTATCAAATTAGAAACATCAATTTGATTCAAATCAACAACATCTATAAAAATCTCGGATTGATTTAAAACATAATAAGTCTGATTAATAATTAACGAACAGTTTATTATTCCAATATCCTCACTAACATTAAACAAAAAAGAGATGTTTCCATCGCTGTCTAAATAACTATTCGCTGGAGAGTATAAGTAAACAGCTGGAGGGAGGTCAGTTATATTAAATTGATATGTAGAGCTGGTATTTCTTCTAGAAGATTCATCAACACAAGTAACGTTCCAATTATGTTGTCCGGTTGTTAAAGAGCCAGAGCTATAATTAACATTAGTAGCATTACTTACCGAAACTCCTGAATGAATAGTACTACCATCTAAGACCACATCGCAAGTAAGACTCGAATCCATATTATCCGTAACGTTGAAGCTTAGATTCAAACTGCTTGCAGAATAATTAGTCGCATTAGGAGGATAAACCAAGCTTATAACAGGATTTTGTAAGTCTATATAGAAAGACCTATTAGTTGTATTGGCAGAATAGCTTAATGAATCAGTCACGTTTACAGACCAATTGTACTGACCACCACTAAAGTTAATTGAAAAGTTACTATACCCCCCATTTGAGATTGGAGTAGAGTTTGAAGCGTTTACTAAGCCGTTTATTATCAAAGTAGCATTGTATAAATCATCGTTAACATCACTCGCATTATAGCTTAAATTGAAATTAGAATAATTAAACCATGTGCCTGTTGAAGGAGATACTAGAGAAACGTTTGGAGCAACACCTGCCTGAACACTTAGACTAGCCGTAGAATTTGTAAACATAGTCCTAAGGCTAGTATTCATCTTGAAGGAATAAGTTCCAAAACTTGACGGAGAGGAAACGTTATAGACAAACTTACCCGAAGAGTTAGTAACAATAGCAGAATAATTAGCTATTACCGCCTGAAGAATCGGAGTGGTAGTAGAATTAATAGCCCCCATCTCAGCACGATATTGTAAATATCTATATTGCGAACTAGAATCGTTTATAAAACTGCCATTAGAAATATCTTGCCATGAAGTCCAAGTAATCCCATTATTAGAAAGTCTAACTGACATGACTAAATTGGTGCAATCGCTTGAATTAAAACTAACGGTCAATATTGGCCTATTCGCCTGAGTTGGATCTTCACTAGAAGAAAATTCCAATACATTCGTCCCTCCAGGATTTAGCACAACACCATAATTAGAACGGCTTTGATTAACCCAAACTCTCATAGCGTTGAGAATACTAAAATTATTAGCACCAAGAGTGCTGGGAGTAAATGGCCCTTCTGTAGCCGCCGACCTAGAAGGAGTGTTTGCAACGCCAGTAGAACTCCATGCAGTTCCCGTAAGCCTATTATTATAAGTAACCTGTGATTCAGTCCAATTCTCCAAAATTTCATAAACGTTGACAGTATCGCCAGTATCCACAACATCAATAGTTATGTTAGCCATAGTAATGGTAGAATTATAAGGAACCTTTCTACCCCCATTTCCAAATATATCAAACTTAAGCAAGGCCCTTTGAGTTGGAGATGTATCCACAAAAATACTCTCGGTTGCCTCATAATTAGTATTAGGAGTAATTGCATCAATATATACATCAGATGTGCCGGAAAAGCTTTGATTTCCCTCTTGCCAAGAAAGAGTTGTATTGCAAGACTGCCCAGAATAATCCCATGTAAAAATATCCCAATCAACTCGAGCACCAGCATCTAAAATGTTTGTATAATTTCCAGAAGTATTTCCAGGACCAATAATAACAGAGCCCCCACTTGCCTGTGTCTGATAAAAATTACCCTCATTAAAATCACTAAGTGCAGTGTCAGTCTTATTCTGATAGAAACTATAAGAGCCTATAGCGGTCAAATTAGAAAACCACAAAAACGAGCCATCTAAGAAAAGATTTATAGGATGATTCGCCAAAACAGTTCCATTAGAATAATTAACCGTTCCATAAATTGTAACATTTCCCGTTCCAGGACTTGGATTAGGGCTCAAACTTATAGAAGAGTTTAAATTCAGCATAGAGAAATTACCAGTATAGTTAGAAGTTAAATTACTCGTGTCATTAGCATAAATTGTGTAATTATAATTCAACAAATCCCATGTAGTATCAGTAGGGATGATCGCCTTCCATAAAAATCCAGCAATATACGTGAAAAATATTTTTGTTTTTTCAGCACCCCCTACAACTGTTTGCCATATTACAACCCAGACATCATCAACAGAATCATCAGACACATTAGCATAAATCGTTAGATTTTCTCCCTGTTCAAGAGGATTAGAAGCAGTTACATTTTCTCCATCTTCATTAGTTTGATTGATGAATGTTAAGTTGGGTGCTGAAGTGTCTATAGTAAATGTGACGCTATCTTGGCCTAAAGCGCCGCTAGTGTCATTAGCATATACTGTCCAAGTATTATTCCCTTGAGAGGAAACAGTAGTGATATTTTGTCCACAAGTAACAGTATAATTAGTAACTCCGGAATTGTTTGTCCACCAACAAGCACTAGGGCTTCCCCCACCAGAGATAGCACTATAATTCAAGCGAGTAACAGTTGAAGAGTAAATTGTTGCAAGAGGGTATATTATTTCAACGGAAGGAGCAGCAGACCAAGAGATATTTATGTCTAAAAGAGACATGTTTGCATAACCTCTAGAGCTAAATAAAACTCGGTAGAGCATACTAGCGTTAGAAGTAAATCCACTAAGGCCTTGACCATTAGTGGTATTCAACCAGCTAAAACCACCACTAAAACTAAGTTCAACGGCCGAGATGTTTGTCCCAGATACTCCAGATTGACTCCAAGTAATATTGGTTATAGTTGTGATTGCACTAGTAACATTAATCTTATAAGCAGTATAATTTCCCAGACTATAGGGTGTGACATTAAACTGGTCTATCCACAAACTCTCTCCACCTTCAGGCGTTGCTGCAAATCTAACTCTAAAATTAGAGATGAGATATTGAGCACTACTAGTAGAATAATTCTTGAAATACCAAGTGTCCTCAGGAGTATTATCTGCTCCAAACTCCGCAACAAGATTATAGACCGAACCATTATAAAAGTAAATGCCTATATCTGCACCAGGATCCATGAGTTGGTCATTATAATAAAAAGTCACATTGATAGCTGTCCAATTCGTAGTATCAATATCATTAGAATCAAGATTTCCTTCGTTACCATTATCAGTTCTAACTGAGCTAGATCCAGCATAGAATCTATCAGATACAATATCCCACCCCCCAACAGCTTGCCAGTTTCCAAGACCAGATTCGAACCCATCATTGAAAACATTACTAATGCTAGAAAAATAATTTACCAATCCAGAATACCAATTAACATTATTTGTCTGATTAGAAAGAAGCGAAGAATTGTCATTGAACGTGTCGTAATAGTTATTATTAAGGTCTATTGTAAAATTAGTATTATTTGATCTTACTACTCCTGCTGAATTATTAACATAAACCTTAAGGTTAAAATCACCCTCGTAAAGGTACAAATATAAAGTCTTCACACCAGTACAAGAGGTGCAAATAGTAGTATTAGCTCCATTATTGAGATTATACCAAAGAGTGTTTGCAGTACCATCAATAGTTACATTAAGAGTGGGGGTAACGTCAGCTAGAGTAGAGCCATTAGAAGGAGAATTAATAGAAACATTTACGATAGAAGGTGCAACGCTGCTCCAAGAGATATTAAAATTCGATAAAGAGACAGGAGTAGTTTTATTGGATGTAAACAAAGCCCTGTAAAGCAAACTACTCCCAGTTGCAGTCAGAGTCAAAGGCTGATTCTTTGTGGCAGAGTGCCAATTATTCCCACCGTTAGCACTAACTTCAATGCTCACCGTATTATTTCCTGAATCTGTCCCGGATTCATCCCAAGTGACATTAGAAATAGCGGTGATAGTCTCAGACACATTCACTTTATATGCCGTGAAATTAGCTGAAATCGTTCCAAGGTTCTCAACAAGCACTTCATCAAAATCCGCCCCAAAGCTGCCAGTATCAGAATCCCAAGAGTAAAGAGCAACACTGCCATACCCAAGGGCAGAATCTGTAGCAGTTAAAACATTTGTGCCGTCCAAGTATACATTTATTAAATTTCCGTTTGCACTAACCTTTAAAGTAAACCATGTTCCTTGAGTCAAACCGCCATCAGCCAAGCTATCTGAGTCAAGTACGGTAACAACCCCCCCTTGAATCCTCTCTAGTCTTCTATAGTCACTAGTTCCTTCAAATCTAACCCTATAGTAATTTGAATCATTAATATATCTAAACATAACTCCCACTCCATCATTGTCCGAGTTTCTAATAGTCGTGGTGAAATTAACATTAGTCCATGTTTTATTTCCAGGATAGATATACCCTCCAAAAGCATTGCCATCTCTATCTGCGTCATCGCATCCGCTACTCTCAGTCATTATTCCACTAACAATGCTCCAAGAGCAACCAGCAGCATTACTCACAGCCGTCCAGTTAGTGGGATCATTATCAGTATAAGAGCCATCATTAAAATTATCATCAACAGCAGTTCTATAAACCAAACTTGCATTAAGACTGATATTTCCTAAGCTCCAACTCACGTTGTTATTAGTTCCACCATCTAAAGAAGAATTATCAGTGTAATTGTCAAAATGGTTATTATTAGTTTCAATTGTAATTGAAACAGAATCAGAATTTTGATTGTTGAATATGTCTGCTGCATAAACGTTTATTGTATAATTTCCCTCATACAGGTATAAATAAAGAACTTTGTCCCCGGCAGAACAGTCAGTACATATAGTGATATTGGAGCCATCATTAATATTATAAAAAAGCGACGTTGCGGGCCCATCAATAGTTACGTTTAAGGTGGGGGATACATCAGTTGTAGCCCCAGAACCGGGAGTGTTAATAGTAACATTAGGAACAGGACTATAAACATCGCTCCAAGTTATATTTACATCAAGTAATGAAAGATTAGTGTTAGTGTCATTTGTCGAGAATAGTGTTCTATAAACTAACCTATTTCCCGAGGCAACTCCAGTAAGCCCCTGGCCATTTGACGCAGTATACCAATTCCCCCCGTTATCAGTGCTTACTTGAATGGTTATATTATTATTCTCGTACGTCCCAGCCGTATTCCAAGATATGTTTGTGAACTCTATTATGTTTGAACTAAGGTTTGCATTAAATACAGTAAAGTTCCCATTAAAAGGTGCGTAGGTTATGTTAACATCATCTATCCATATTCTTTCCCCATTCCCAAGTGTGGCCGTAAATCTAATAGAAAAATTAGAGTGCATATACTGAGAATCCGAGGTTGTATAAGTTTTAAAGTACCAAGTATCTTCTGTTCCTTGATCAGCCCCGAACTGATCAACTAGGTCATAACTAATGCCATCATAGAAATAAACATCTATATCTTGATCCTCTAAATCATCTTCATTATACCAAAAAGAAACGTTAATAAAATCTGCCAGAGAAGTGTTCATCGAATCAGAATCGAAATTCCCCTCATTTCCATTTGAAGCTAAAACGGACTGTGCACCACTACTAAACCTCCCAGTATCAAGTCCCCAATTAGTAGCTGCCCAATTAGACAAATCAACTTCAAATCCATCAGAGAAAATATTAGAGATCGTAGAAGAAAAATTAACGCTTCCAAGATACCAACTAACATTATTCATCATGCTAGTAAGTAAAGAAGTATTATCACCAAAAGTATCATAGTAGTTGGAGTTCATGTCTATAATGATATCAGTTGAATTAGAAGATAGTCCCCCAGTACTAATATTGGAGTAAACCGTTATATTAAAAGAACTTTCGTTAAGGTATAAAGTTAGAGAGTAATTTCCTGCAGAACAGTTGCTTGTGCAAATTGAAGTATTCTGTCCTCCGTATCCGTACCAAATCGCGGTAGCAGTTCCATTCGTAGTAATGTTTAAGATAGGCGTTACGTCTGCTAAAGTTGAACCATTTGAAGGAGAACTGATTATTATGCCCGGAGCGCCCACGGTTGAGACGGAAAAATTAGTCGAAACAGTTAAATTAGAATTTCCGGCATAATCCGCACAATAAGCCCTAACAGTATAAAACCCATCAGGAACGCTTGAGTTAGTTGCATTAAATCCTGTGTTTGTTGAATTTGCAGTCATAGAAATATTGACAGCTCCATTAGTAATGCTATAATTACACGAGATTCCAGGTTCATTCAAACTAAAGTTAAATTGTATTGCGCTAGTGCCATACGTTGAATTCGTTGGACTAACAATAGAAACTTGAGGGCTTCCGAAAACACTACTATTCACAGGAACTGTAAAGTTAGCAAAATAAATAGCAGTTCCATCCACATCGGTATAAACCAATTCTAATTCGTTTGCATCCATCCTATTGTTAGAAGGAAAATTGCTACATCTAACTGAAGGATATCTCAAGGCATTAGCAGTATCGTCAATAGTAAAAAAATCCCCAAACCTTCCGTTTGAAAATTGGATATAATCTATATCGGCCCCATCACTAACTGCTAAATGGTATACGCCATACGCATCGATACATCCTTCAGCCTCGGAATAAGTTCCGGCAAGAACAGTACTAGTATAGCTCGTGCCGTTATTTGAGCTATTAATGACAACTAAATCGCTATTAGAATCAACAGCAGTAATCAAGATTTCATTTACCCTAATGCTTAAATGAATGTCATTTACTGCAGTGTTGTAAGCAGTTACAGAAGATGAAGAAGCAAAGGTTCCGGCAGACGAATTAAACACAGTTACATCAGTATTTCCAGAATCATCTATAGCAATAAAAACATTTCCTCCAGAATTTGCGTCAAGAGAACAAGCTTCGTAAGTTCCAGTTGTTCCAGCATTATCAACACCCGTCCATGAAAGGGAGGTTCCAACACTGGCATATGCAAAATCGAGATCTTGTCCACTACCAGATATTTCAAGTGAACAAACAACGTATGTACTGTGAGATGAATCATAAGAAATATCTGCCCTATAATTATTAGTCATTCCAGACACATCTGCAAAAGTTCCCGATGCAACATCGCAAGTGTTAGTGTTCCTAATAATATAGCCAACATCATCTGCCCCGCTATAATCCATAGCTAAATAAACAATACTCGTACCATTTGTAGCAATGGCCATGTCATAAGCAGATGATCCTCCCACAGCAAGAGAGCTCACACCCCCCCAAGAAACCCCGTTAGTAGAAGAAAGAGAGCAGGTAGGGTCATTAGAATCATCTTCCCAATAGGCGACTAAGTTATTATCGTTTAACCTCACAATATTTTTTCCACCGGTAGGTAGTCCTGATCCAGTCCCGGTTGCTACAGGCTCGCCATCAGTACTTATTTGATAAGTTGAAGTAGGATCTATAATTAAATCAAATTCAACACTCCCACCAACAACTCTTAAGTCAAAGATATCTTGGCTTCCATTTAAATCATTTAGGATTATTTGGTACTTTTCATCACCACTGATAACTCCAAAATCAGCTATCTTAACATTAGAATCTTTTTCATAAACTTCTACACTTGCGGAATCATTACTTTTAGCATATATTGTTATATCGTTCGTTGAAGTCAAATTCCTCTCAAACCATACTCTTACATAATTATCCCCAGGAATATTCTTATAAACAAAATCTCTTACACTAACCTCACCATAAACATTTTCAATAAAAGCCCTGTCTGAATCTAAATGCTCGGCCCTATTTATTACAATTATGTTAAATGTCTGGTTGCTCAAGTATGGAACAACCCATTCAACCCTATCAACAAACCCATCAGCATCGCTATCAAAAGATTGAAAATCCACATATTTGTTTTCCTCTTTCCAATAAACCAATATTTCATTGTTAAACTTAGTAACTTCATTTATCTCGCTAGAAGCCTTTACATCTTCGTAGCCTAAAATATCTGGGGCAGAAATAGTTACCTCTTTTTCTTTAACAGAAATTTCTCTTTCGGTTTTTAAAGGAGCTTGAGTAAAATATGTTAATTCAAAGCTACCTTTAAAGCTGGGATCAATCTCAATAAATTTCTTCCCATCTCTTTCAACAACATTAAAACCTACAGGATTTCCAGTATTCTGATCAAAAACGCTTATATTTGAAGCCCCAGGAATTTCAATAACCTTTGCAGTAGAGATTTTTTTCCATTCAACTTCCTTCCCCACCTCTATTTCTGGTTGTTGAGAACTCTCCATATCAATCACTTCAAAGAAATACTTTGAAGCACCCCCACCTCGCCATAGCTCTAATTCATAAGATCCAATTTTATTTAGAGTCAAAGTAAAAACATCTGTCCCCCCAACTCTTGAAATTTTACTTCCATCTGGAAGAGTTATAAGCAACTCATAATTACCATAACTTCTAAAGTTAAATCTGATTTTTTCTTCATAAAAGAATACTCTATTTGAAACGTCATTTAAATCTGAAAATTCATGATCAAAAAGTTCAGTTTCTTCTCCTTTAAACAGGGAGTTAATGGCATTAGTTACAGAAGAAACAAAAGTGCGTTCATCAGATTGACTTTCCTCTATTACTTCAAAAACATACTGCACATTACCTATATTAACCATGTATTTGCCAACAGCCTCGGGATTGAAAAGAATACTTCCCGTTGCTTCATGAACAAAAGTGCCATAAGGTGCTTCAATCTTAATCTTATAAGTTCCGTCCGGAGGAATATCTATTTTTATTTTTTCACCAAGAAAATACTGACTTTTAATTTGATTTTGCGAAGAAATTAGAGGCAAAACAACAAAAACAAGTATCGCCAACAATAACACTCCAAAAACGCCAATAGCTCCAATCTTAGCTATCGCTTTTTTATTCATTCTTGTCAACCTCCTTTTCCAAAAACCTTATAGCCTCTTCAACCACGTGAGACTTATTTCTGTATTTCCCACTCTTAGAAAGCTTGTCTAAGACAGTTAAAGTCTTCTTGTCACAAGTGAAGCTAACTCTTTCCTTCATTAAAGAGACCCCCTATATTCATCTCCGATGAATAAAAGTATTCGTTTTTTTCTCATTAAACCTCTTTTTCCCCAGGAACTCTTCCCCTAATAGATCAACTTGTTTTATAAATATTACTCAATAATATATAGTAATACTAAGTATTACGATTTATAAATCTTACCTTAATAAAAAATTTGAGGGATTGTTGTAAAATTTAAATATGGGGAAAAACTGAGAATGAGATGGGATTTAAAGAGGACTTCAAGAATTTGCCGAGAGGAATAAAGATCATCTCAATAGTTTATTATATTGCGACACTAATGTACCTTTCAATAGCAATTTTATCTTTAGCATTTAAAGAAACACTCAAAAAGCTACCCGAATTCTCTTCGATATCACTTCCTTTAAACCAGGCGGCAGCCATAATCGGAATATTCTTCCTGATCCTGTCTATTTTCGTATTCTTCACAGCAACAAGTCTGATAAAAAGAAGAAACTGGGCAAGAATTGCCCTAATTATCTTTTCTTCAGCAAATGGAATAATGGCAATAACTTCCGTTTATAGAGGAAACCCCTTAAGCCTAATAAATTTAGCCTTTAACCTAACAATTGCTTCGTACTTAGTATTTTCGAAAAGAATAAAAAGTTTCTTCAAGAAATAGATGAATCGTGAACCTTTGAGCTCAATTATACAATTATCTGCCAACAATAGCCATTCCTTCAGAAGGTGAAAAGAAAAACTTATAATTCAAATGTTTAGAGTCTTCTTGAGAAATATTTACCTCTAATTGTTTCCATTCTCCATCATATAAATATAGATTAATTCCAGTAAATCCCCTAGTTTCTAAAAGGCTCTTTTCAATCCTAATTTCTGAATACATCTTATCAATGTCTGACTTTTTAATGTTAGTATCAAAGGCATAATAGCCCAAAGAATTTTCAAGTTCATCATCAAAGTTATAATTTCTTAGTATGAGATAAACATCGTTTAATTTTAATTTAGGAAAGACAGCAATTGTATCTAAATGGCCTTTATTATTAATTACAAGAGGCTTTGAAGGAGAAATTCTATTTTTGAAAGAAAAATTAAAGTCAAACTTCTGAACTCTCTTTCCAAGTGCCAAGATATAAAATGCCCTATATACCGTTACCTCTTCTTCATTTAATGCTTCATCTTCAAGTTCCGTTCTAAAGATATATTTGTACGGGAGAAAAGAAATCGATGGAGCCTGAACAAGATAGCTTTTTCTTATATTTGATCCAGAAACATTCCATATTATTACGTTATGAGTTGGACTGTACCTTTTTACATCTAAAGAATCATCCAATATCTCCCAATCTACCGGCACATATTCTCTTAACTCAAGGTTTTCAACATCATCTGATAAGTTTAGATCCAAAGTCATATTAACGATTTGGTCTCTTTTCACCCTGTTATTTCTACATTTATCACAATCCAAAATCCTATCAAAGTTAATGGAACTCAAAATGGCAAAGGACAAATTGGAGGAAAAGGCTCTTGAATTGTCACTTGCGAAGATAGTCCAAAGGTTCATACCGTAATCACCGTTAGTGTAATTCTCATAACTTGAACAATTTGAACACAGGATCTGAGAAAGATTGACAATTTTCAGACTTACATTTGTATAAGGAGATAAAAAGCTTAAATTAAGAAGCACACCACTTGAATTTGATAGAATAATCCTGTCAAGCGGACTATAAACATTAATCACTTTTTCTATACGCATTTCAGGAAAAACATCATAACCTTCTCCAGTCGTTGTAATAGAAACGGGCCCGGCTACATAACCCAGCTCTTGATCTATAATCTCGGCATTCAAAACATCACCAATTTTCCATGTTTTTCCAGGAATCGACGTAGCATCACAACAGTATTTATTTCCATCAGGACTAACGTCGCAAGAAGCATAAGAACTGGGAGTAGAAGGATAATAAACCTTCACAGAAAACCATGAAGCTGAAAAATTATCATTAGAATCTTCAACATGTCCACAAACAAAATGAGAACTAATTAAAGGCAAAGCCAATAAAACTGCTAAAAAAGGTAACATAATAGTTTTTTTCATCTTAGTTTTGAGTCCAACTTGTGGTGGCATTTACCGAAACCTCATAACCTCTCTCTAATTGTATTGAAAAATTCGTTCCGACATAAATTCCAAAAGCAGGTACATAAACATACCCCTGAGACTTTTGAATAGTTTCATTCCAAATTGAAACGGCATCAGCATTAGTTATGTTATTGATTAAACCTTGAGCACTTATTAAGCTAGTATTCGCATACATCGATAACCAGTTTTTACCAAAGCTAGTTGCATTTTTGACTAGGTTAATATTAGATTTATTGTAAACAATTCCAACCCCACTCCAATTCACAGAAGATGGGGCAGAAGAATTTATATTGACCTCATAAGCCTGTCCAGACTCAATATCAAAATTGCAACTGGTCAGGGTGCAGGACGGGAAATGCGGGCACGTAAAATTATTACACGTAACTCTTTGTTGCAAAGTTGCATTCCACATTGTGAAAGCAGTTGCATTAGTAATGCTTTCTAGACTTTTATTTGCATCATACAAGTACGAGAAATTCGTCGGAAAAGAAAGAATATTTCTAGTATTGCCTGAATGTTTTAAGGTATAAACATGTGCCCCATAAAATACTGAAGAGTTGTTCTGAGTTCCAGGATTCCATGCATCGACTCTATAGAATCTCCTTATATTTCCAGAAAATCCCGTATCAGTGTAGTTTAAGTTAGTAGTTTCGTTAAGGAAAGTGAAATTTGTCAAGTTGTTTGGACTATAGTAAATTCTATATTTAGTGGCATGCAGAGAAGAATTCCAAATTAGGGTTATATTACCCGATCCATTAGTATTAGACTGAGTCGCGTTAAACTCGCTTGAATTAAGAGATTCTGGTGGTAAAAAGGTAGAAAACGTGTAATTGCTAGAGTTTGTTCCACTTGTATTTAGATTATCATAGCAGACAATATTCCACTTGTAAAATCCATCTGCAGTCGTATTAACCCCGGAAAAATTAAGCTCAGTGTTATTTGAAGGATTATTTATAGTTGTATTAAGGTGCCAGATCCCAGTCCAGTTCCCCCACAGAGAGCAGTTAATCAATTGCAACTCGTCAACAGCGCTAAAGTTAAGCTGAAGCTCATAAGAAGTAAAATTAGAATTATTTAGAGGGTAGACTAAATTAACGACGGGAGATATTCTTGTAAGATTTATTGTTCTCGTCTCAGTAAAATTCGTATTTCCAGCAAGATCAACAACAGTCACGTTGTAATAATAAACGTCTTGGGCTAATTCTGTCCAATTTATTTCAGTTGTCAAGCTAGGGTAAGTTGTTTGATTAACCAAACCTGTTGAATTAAATACAGTATAAGTTACGTTTGCAAAATTAGTCTCGCTAATGGTAACATTAGCAAATATCCAGTCTATTTCAACATCGGAATTATTAGCAACAGTCCCTATGGTAAAACTAACTAGAGGAAGTAACGTATCTACAACAAAAGAAAAGTTACTTGTCGTTCTAGAATTTTCCCATTCATCTTCACATGTAAAAGAAACATTATGGTTTCCATTGCCTGCTCCAAATGAAGTAGTGCTAAAAATCTTGGCGCCATCTTTATTCAAATTGACACTGTTCCCCCCATCAAGAGAATAAGAACATGCGAGACCTTCTTCTTGAAGGGTAATATTCAAGAACACATCAGACGAGTTAACATAATCTACGTGATTTATCATTTCAATTGACGGTCCGCCTCTGTCATCATCGAAGATAAAATCAAAAGTTGGAAAAGATGTAGAAGAAACCGTAGTCTCAAGAGCACTACCCCCATCAGGTTCACTCCAAGTATTTGTTTCTCCATCATAAGACTTAGCCCATAAATCGTCAGCATCGTCCTGCACAATAATTAATGTTTTATTCTCATCTACATAACTATAAGATTTTAAGTTTTGTTCTTCATCTGAAAAAGCAGTTAGGCCAGAAACATTAAATCCTGCAGAAGAATTATCACTCCATAATCCAGAAGAAATGCTAAAATTAAAGTAATCTAAATTCAAACTAACTGCAGAATCTGAATATATCAAAACACCAGTATTACTAGTGCCAGCCCAAGATGAAGCTACTGGTAAAAATGGAGAAGTCTCAGTATAGCTGAGAGTATCCACTCCTGAAAGGGCTAAGATATCTGTCCCATTCCAAACAACTCCCTGGGTGAATTGGTTATTAGTTATGTCAAAAAGAGAAATCATCACATAATCACTATCTTGTCTTGAACCAACGGAAATAATCTCGCTTTCTCTTCCAACAACAATTCTTGTAGTATCATAAGTGCAGCTTCCATTTTCCTTAACTATATAGTCCATCTGAGCAACGCCATCAACGCTTGCAACAATAAACAAATCTCCAGAATTTTGTTCATAAGCAAGATCCGCATGTTGGTATACTTCAGGAGTTAAAATTCCAGCAGGTATTGAAGCTCTCTCACATCCCCATGCACTCCCGTTCCACACTATTGCAGTAAGCGCAGACGTGTTAGTCATTATAAGTGCTATTTCTTCGCTATTAGGATTTGCAGAAAGCTTAAGATAGCTTATAACTCCCACATTTAAAAGTGATTGGGGAATGGCTATTGTTGCACCCCATTCAGATCCATTCCAAACACGATATAGAGGAGTAGTATTCCCTTGACTCCAAACAATTAATGCATCTTCCCCTGTAGTCTCATAAGCGACATCCATCTTCTGTCGATTTACTGTTGTTGAAACTTGTTGAAGGATGAGAGCATTCCCACAAGTAGTACCATTATGCCAACAAGCAGTTCCGTTTGACAAAGTTCCATTAATCTGGACTACAATAGAATCAGAAGTATTGGCAGTTAAAATAATATGCTCATCCCTAGAAGGAGAAATCCCCACCCTAATCCATTCCATAGTTCCAACAACATTACTACTATTTAATTCCTCCCCGAAACCAGTACCATTCCATATCCTATATCTCGGCGTGGCAACTGTTCCCTCTCCATAAGCCAAAAGACCTTTTCTTCTCTGAAGAAGACTTGAATTGGCGATAAAAGTTACATTAGCACTAGACACTAATCCAAGAGTATCATTGGCAAAGAGATAAAGGGTATGTCCCCCCTCCGTAACATTGAAAGTAGTATCTACACATAAAGGCAAGGAAATGTTCATCCCACCATCTACATTGTACCAACACGCGTCAATGTGAATATCTGAAACATCATAATCCAGAGGTAGACTCTCATTGTAATAGTAAGTTTTATTCTGAGGATTAATTAAATTTAAGTAAGGAGTATTTATATCCACAAGCCGGATAACCCTTGTTTCAGTGTAATTCGTATTTCCAGCACGATCAACAACAGTCACGTTATAATAATAAGTTACATTAGCGCTATTTAAATCAGTCCAGTTTATTTCAGTTGTCAAGCTAGAGTAAGTTGTCTGATTAACTAAACCTGTTGAATTAAATAAAGTATAAGTTACGTTTGCAAAATTAGTCTCGCTAATGGTAACATTAGCAAATATCCAATCTATTTCAACGTCGCTTGCATTATTTTCAGTAGAATTAATAAAACTTACAAGCGGATCAGTCGTATCAACAATAATAGTATTGTTACTCGTAATATTTGAATTGCCCGCACTATCTCTTATGATGTATTGCCAGCTAAAATTCCCACCATAAGAGAAATTAAACACAACACCTTTCTCTTGAAGCATCCCAGAGAGATTTAATTCAGTTTGATTTATAATGGAAGTAAGGTTATAAACTAAAAGAGTTCCATTATATAATCCCAAATTATCACTAACATTAACAGTTAAATTTTGAGTCATATTGTTAACGTAACTATTATTTTGAGGGTCAGGCAAAAAGGCACTAGGAACAGTCGTATCTAAACGAATATCTCGAGTTTGAGTATAATTAATATTTCGAGCAAAATCAGCAACACTTGCATTATATTGATAATCTCCATCCGAAAGCCCAGTCCAATTCACAATACTAGTGCCATCATTATACGAAGTAGCATTAACTAAGCCTCCAAGACCATATAGAGTAAAATTGATATAATTCAAGTTTGGTTCCGTCACACTGACATTAACAAAAATCCAGCTTCGAGAAACGTTTGAAGAATTAGGCAAAGTATTTTCCAAATAATCTATTAAAGGATAAAGAGTGTCAACGCTAAAGTTTCTCTCTCTCAAACCAAGATTTCCTAGGCTATCGTTTGCATAAACAGTGAGTGTATAAGATCCGTCAGAAACACTTGAATTTGTCGCATTCCATGTTAAATTGTCCAAAGTTTGCATAGTTGAATTAAAACTATTATTTAATGAATACAAAACAGTATGCCCTTCTTCATCTAGATATACTTCAATGTAGACCGAAGAAGTATTATAGTAATAACCATTAGGAGTAGGGATGTTGAAAAATACATTTGGGGGATTAACATCTCCAGGGGTTAGCTGAAGATATCGCGTCTCAGTATTGTTAGTGTTCCCGAGAATATCGAAAACAGTAACGTTGTAAGTGTAGTTAAAGTAATTGTTGTCTAAACCAGTCCAATTTATCTTAGTGATTGAAGAGTTGTAGGTTGTCTGATTAACTAGATTAGTGTCGTTATATAAAGTATAAGTTATATTTGCAAGATTTATTTCAGTTAGAGAGATATTAACATAAATCCAATCTTTTTCGCTGCCTGTCGCATTTAACGCCGTTGTTGGAATAAATTGAACAAGAGGATTTACACTATCTACAAAATACGTCACGTTTACACTAGCATTTATATTTCCTAAAGTGTCGTTAGAGTAAACAATTAAAGTATTTGTCCCCTGGGGTGATGTAAATGTTGTGTTTTCACAATTAACAATAGTGGTGTTTGTAGCACCCCCGTCAATAGAATACCAACAAGAATCTACACCAATTCCAAGATCTGTAGAAGAAAAATTTATATTCAATTCATCAGTCGTATAGTTGACGGCTTGAGGAAGAGATATTATAACACTAGGAGAATATGTATCTATTCTGAAGACTGTACTATTTCTGCCTGTGTTATTTACGCTGTCATTACAATAAAAATACGCGGTATGTAATCCATCGGTAACGCTCGCGTTTGTCGCGTTCCAGGTTAAATTATCTGTAGAAGTCATGGAGATATTGTTACCTAAATCTAGATTATACCGGCACGAACTCGCATTGCCATCCAAAGTTACATTGAACAAAACACTTGAGTTTGAATAATTTGAATTATTTGGGCTAGGAGAATTAACATTTATTGAAGGAGGAGTAGAGTCAACGCTAAAATTGACACTTATACTATCGTTTCTATTTCCATTAGTGTCATTAGAATAAACCCTAAAAGTATAACTTCCATCCGAAATGCTCGTGTTAGTATAATTAAATAAGGTTCCAAAGATACTTCCAGATAAAGTCAACATCGTAAAATTATTAGATCCACTATCTAAGCTGAACATTGTAGAACCATTCTCATTCAAAGAGACATTAAAATTCAATGGGAAAGAGGCATTATTATAAGTAGTATTTGCTGGAAGATTTATGGTCACTAAAGGACTTTTATCATTAAAATAAATTGTTCCATCGTTTCCTGCAGAAGACGCACCAGGATCAATAACATTATCACATGCAGCATCCGTTCCAATTCCCGCAGCACCACCTAGAGCACCCACTATAGAACTAGAGTTAATTATTGTTTGTGCAGAGTAAACAATTCTTCCTCCACTTCCGCCTCCGCCCCCACAGGAGTCACTTGTTGTTGTTCCAGCCGCATCTCCACCAGATCCCCCATCGACACTAAAATTGGAACTGCTTATATCCAATATATTTGCCAGTAAAATTATATGCCCCCCACTTCCACCTCCACCTCCCGAATCATCAGTTGCGTCTCCGTTTGTTCCTTTTGCCCCAGACAGATTTACACTCCCTTGAATAGAGATATTTCCATTTGTTCCAGCATCAATTTTTAATCCAGCTCCGCCCCTAGATCCGCTACCAATCCCACCAGTACCATCTCCTGCAGCACCTCCTCCCCCAGAACCAATAAGCAAAACTTCACTTGAATTAGAACCATACTCTCCTCCCCCAGAACCCTTTGTTCCGGCCGCACTATAACCCCCTACCCCTCCTGAAGAACCAAAAGCTCCGCCTCCGCCACCGGCACTATCTCCAGTTCCAACTCTATTACCTCCACCCCCGCCTCCGCCATTTGCAGTGCAAGCTGAAGCTCCAGCAGATCCAGTCTCCCCATCAGTTCCTTGAGTTGCACATGTAGCCGCGGCAGTAACTCTTAAACCACCATTAGCACCATCCCCAACTCCATCTATAATCCCCCCAGATTCTAAAGTAAAATTTCCATTTGTCCCTAAAGTTATATTAGCATAACCAGTTCCAGCACCATTAAATTGGCATATAGAAGCAACACCATCAGATTGTATAATTATAGAGGTATGTTGATCTACTTCCCCACAAAATAAGTAAGGAGAATTCGCCGCATTTATTATTAAAGTAGAATCATCACTATAATCAAAACCCTCATACATAACAGCAACCCAATCAAAATTCTTGCTTGCACAATTTGTGCTCGTATCTTCTTCAAAATGAATAGTAAAACTACCTGTACTTTTTGTAACAATTTCAGGAGAACATAGAGCACCATTAACGGCTTGCGCCATTGCAATCACAGCATAATTAGCACTTGAAAAAGCTGTCCCAAAATTAACAGTTGTATCTCCTGCAGCCGCAGTGGTTGTACTTCCTGCTTTTATATTGTTTCCACCAAGAGAGTATTCTCCATGATCAAAAGCGCAATAATTGCTCCCTGTAACTGCCTCATTTGCACCACCATCATCTTCAATATCTATACTAAAACCCCCGACAGCTTTTGAGGCAGCAACAAAATTCACAGTAGGAGAATCATCATCATCAACTACATTAGCAACAACAGCATAATTAGCATCAGGAAAATTAGACACAAAATTTATAGCCCCCCCTCCAAGCGGACCGGCACCACACTTTACAAGATTATTGTTATAATCATACTCGCCTGAACTCACAACAATCCAATTAAAATTTCCGACCTCTGCAGTCCCAGTATCATCCTCTGCCCTGGCCAAGAAAGAACCAGTAGCTAAAGTACTATAAGTCATGGAGTACATAGTATCTGTGTCAGTTAACCCAGAAAGTAAAACGACATAACTCGTAGAAGGCATTGCTGTGTTAAAACTAATAGTCACGCCTGCACCCGCGTCCGTTCCAACACCAGCCCGTATATTAATAGTAGGATCCACAACGTAATCAAACTCAACACTTCCCCCAACAACCTTTAAATCGAAACTGTCCTGGCTCACAGACATATTGTTCAAAAAAATCTGATATTTCTTATCTTCATTTACAATTCCAAAATCAGCAATCTTAATGTCAGAATCTTTCTCATAAACCTCTACACTAGCTGAATCGTTACTTCTTGCATAGATAGTTATGTCATTAGAAGGAGTAAGATTTTTCTCAAAATTCACCCTTAAATAATCACCACCAGGTATCTCACTAAAGACTCCATCCTTAGTATTCACAAGATCATAAACGTCTTCTAGAAAGGTTCGATTTTCATCTAAATGTTCTGCTTTTGTTATAATTATGATTGAAAACGTCGACTCTCCAGCATCAACTTGCCAAACTAAAGTGTCTATAAGTCCATCCCCATCACGATCATTCGCTTCAAATGCAACTTCCCCAAAATTTCCTTCACGTTGTAATTTCAAAGAATTTTTATCTCTAACCCCCTTCGAAAGTTTGTAAACATACATCGCCTTTCCAGTGGCCCTAAGCCTAACTTGCTTTTTATTGCCTTCTTCAGTTTCTGACATTTTTTCGGCCATTGACAAATTCATATCGCTTATATTTTCTTCAGAAATTGACAGTTTATCAACAACATCGAATCTCGCATATTCAATATTATCAATTAAAATAATATGCTCCCCAATCTCCTCAGGCTTAAATAAAAAACTCTTAGAAACCTTATCTTTATAAGAATGAGTGGGAGTTATTATCTCAACAACATAAACGGCATTCCCCGGCATCTCAATTTTTATCTTATCTCCAAGAAGATATTGTTTTTTTAGAGCGGGTTCTGAAGATAAGAGAGGTAAAAAAATGAATAAGGTTAAGATCAAAGAAATGCCTATTGCAACACTACCTAGCACATACATTCCTCTTTTATGCATTTTTCTCTTTCCTCTTTTTATTTTTCCTGGGGATATCCCAATAGGGAGTTTTACACGCCGGACATACTACTGGTTTTCCGCCGGAATTTCTATGCTTATGTCGAGAAACCCATGTATGTGAACACCTCTCACAAATATACCCCTCTAATTTAATTATCCCCATCTTTTTTAAGGATTATTATCCCCCAAACACCACAAATAACAAACATTATTTTATAAAACTTCCTATAAAGGTTATACTATTAGTATATTACTATTAAGTAAGATCATTTACTTTTAAAGAATACAGTTTGAAAATGCTTAATCATATTTAGCCGAATAAACATAATCCTCAGTTCTAGACTTAGAAAGTAAGATTATCCCTGCAAGAGACAACAAAACACCAATGATCATGACAAAAATAATAACGTTATCAGATAGGAATATATCTGAAAAATCTTGGTAAGAGATAATTAAACCAAAACCAAGAATAAGGAGCCCAATTTCCTTTACGAATCTGCCCCCCACAAGAATTAATAATAAGGCTATTGCAAGGGGAAATAAAATTCCTCCGAGAATTGGCAGAGTATTGGAAATAGTACCGCACAAAATCTCGGTGTGGGGCAAGCCATTCTCATAAACAATCTTCCCGTACTGGCATCCGTAAAGATTTGAAGCTCCCAAATGCCCAAATTCGTGCACAACAATTGTTGATATGAAAACAAAACCTATTATAACAATAACAAAAACAAAATGGCGTAAAAAGGTAAGCAAATACCCTGCAACAGAAGACTTTTTCTCCATTAACTCAGGAGGTTTAGATTTTATGTGTTTAAAAAAACTAATGAATAAAATAAGCAGAAAAAACTCAGAGATTACGGCATAAAGAAGGATATCTCCTACATTCAAGAAATATAATGAGGTTAAAATTAGAGAAATGAACGAATAAACGCTGCCAAAAAAACCAAGTCCCTTAAATTCCCCTAACTTAAATAATAACCCCATAAAAAACATAAGAGAGATCAAAAATGAGAGCATGAGTAAGAGATTCATAAAGTAGCTTCCAAGAAATAGTACAAAGAAGAAAACCTCTAAATAAAAGACCAAAAGGTAAAAAAGGTTGCTATTGTGAGAGTAATGATAAATTATATAAAAAGAAAAGATGTTCTGAAGAACAATAATGGCTATGTAAATAAAAAGAAAATCATTGTCGTTGTATTTAATTTTATCAAAAGTCCATAAAATAAAAAAGATCGAAATTACAAGATACAGAGAACCTGCCAAAAAAAATTGTAACGATGTTTTTCTTAGAAGATTATGATTATGAAGTTTTATAAAACTGTAAAAGGATATTCCAAATATTGAGAGAGATACTAACGCTCCAATTAAAAACAATAGTTCCATATGCTTCTAGAATAATAACTATTTTGGTCTTAAATATTTATCTAGTTAACTCGGCATAAAAGTAGTAAATGCTTGTGGCCGTATCAGTCCCATGGCCGTTTTCAGCAACTATCATCTCGAAATCATGACTTCTAGAGTCAAACCCAACCACATTGTTTTCCATTAATGAGGTGTAAGCGATGTTGGAAGCGGCATCAGATAATAAAACCTCATAAAAGTAAGAGCTTTGCGCTCCAGAAACGCCATAAATATTTGTAGAATTGCACCCATTCGGAGAAAACAAGGTATGTCCAACATAAAACTGTGGATGGCTCTTTATATTAAATGTTAAAGAAACACTATCAACATCAGATGAACTCTGACCAGTTCGAGATTCTTCATCTAAAAAGTCGGTAGAGTTGGCACATTTTATTGTGATAAAATTAAAATCAAAAGCGCGAGAAGCATATACTTCTCCAGAGGGTGTTGTTTCGCTCCAATTGTAAAACACATTATCAGTCGAATCGGCTAATTGGATTGTTCCCGAAACATTTCCATAGTAACCATGCCACGATTGAGTGCTCGAAGTTGCCACTAAACTGATTTCTGATAAATTTCCGGCTATAGCAGAATGATTTCCTGGAGAATCTATCAAAGCGCTGCTTGATTGGATAAACGTAAGTGCCGCCCCACTGGGCCCCCCAAGTTGGTCAATGCTTACGTAGTCGGTTAAGTTTAAGGAAGTGTGCCCAGAAGCACTACAAGTTATATTATAAAAATAAACTCCAAAAGACGTAAAGCTTCTATTATATTCATAAAGTGTTGAAGTAGAATTGTAAATCATAGAAGCTGAAGAATCATTAAAAACAATATTACAAGTTGCGCCTGTTATTATCACTCCACTAGTAACATTAGTATAGTTAGCATAAAACTTAATATTTGAAGATGGATTTGTTAACACATCAGTATCATCCCATATATTCAGCTGAGAATTTTCTCCAGCAGTGTAATTACTGAAGTGGCTTACATAAAAGGTAAGATTCTCTCCATCATAATCAAGTATCTGACAATCAAAACACGGCTTCCCATCCCTAAATATAACTGGGTTTTCAAAATCAACACCGTAAAGAGTCAAGATAGCTGGCTTATTTAAATAAGGTGCCCTAACCGAATCAATACTAATGAAATTTTTCCCAATTTTTACATATTCGGAAATATTCTCAAACTCGCTTAGATTGATTGCATCTTGAAAAAGAATCTCTCCCGCCCCATTAAGCCTAAAAAACATCCCAATAACTCTTTGCATATCAAAATCACCAAGGTTGGATGGCATTTCAAACGGAATATTTATCGGAAGAACCGTTATTTTTCTCTTAGATGAACTAGTAATCTTTCCATCGTCATCTTTGCAAATAATCTCCCAAAAATGATTTCCAATGCTTAAATTTGAGAATAAAATGTTTGGAGAAGAACTATCAATCTCATTAGAAGAATTAACTAAACTATTATCAATGAATAAATCACATAGAGTTGAATCAGAAACGCCAGAAATATTAAATAAAAATTGGGTTTGTTCGTCAAAAATTCCAGAATCATTAGCTGGAGAAATAATTTCTATAATAAAAATCTTACCTGTATTGGGATCAATAATTACTTGTTGTGACGACGAACCTCCGCCACCGCCCCCACTTACGGGAATAGGTCGTGTAGAAATGTTAGAAATGTTTCCTAAAGGTTGATTGTTTGCATTATTATTTGAGATAGGGGTAACATTTAGGTTGGGAATTTGGGGATTATTTCCATCAACATGATCGAGAGTTTCTGAAGGTATTGTCCCATTCTGATTAAACAAAAAAAACCCAGTTAAAGGGGTCCTTCCATAAGAAATAGAAAATAAGAATATAAAAAAAGCGATAACAAGCAAAGCACCAGCTAAATAAGTTAAGCTCTTGCCTCCATCTTTAAGGTTTTTTAAAAACCCCTCTTTTTTGATCAATTTCTCTTAACTTCCTACAGCAAGTGTTGCTCCAAAAACAATATTCCCCTGACAATTCAGGCCCACACCCGTAGGAACATAAACTCTCCAATAAGTCGAGTTTGTATCATCAACCCCTTCTTGGAGATCATTCTCCCTATAATTTAACCTAAAACCTCTAGTTGCTATATTGCTAGACAAGTTAATATATTTTTGTTCGAATTCTGAAAGACTTAGTGTTCCAGGAGTAGACGTAGAAAGATTGTATTTATGGTAATTAATAGAAATGTTTCTACCTGAACATATCATAGAGTTTCCATCACTAATAGAATTGCCATATCCACTCAGGCTTAAATTAACAAGAATATTCCCATAATTAGTAACATTTAAAGTTAATTCATCTGAAACATAAGTGGCATTTACAATTCCGTAATCAGCAGAAGAGACTAATCCTATCGAAAGTAATTGATTTAAAGTAGTATTATCTGATCTATTATCAGAAATAGAAAGATTATCTTCAGCATAAATAGAACAATTCCAAGCCCCGTAATTTGCGTAATAAGTCACATCAAATCTACATTCTATAGAGCTCTCATTTTCCGCCCCATAACTTGAGTTTACGTAACAACTAGAGTTAGAATAGTGTATATTATTATCATCAGAATCCGAATAAAAAGACGAGTTGTGGAACAATTTTGCGGTTGAGTTCTGCAGTGCCTGACCATCATACTCCGTAACCGTTGCATTACAAATAACAGTTCTATTTGAAGCCGCAACAAGATCTATTTCATTTAGAGGAGAACTGATTGAATCCTCTATTAAAATAGAAGTTATATTTGGAGGGCTATTCAAGGACAAATTATCAGCAACATCAAATCCAGCGCCAGTTACTGTAACATTAATAGTGTTTGTGAGGTAATTGTCCCCAATATTGAGAACTTTTACGCTTAAGTTGTCTCCGACTTGGCAGGGGGTGTTTAGCAACTCGCAATCAATCATGTAGAGGTTGTCAACTCCCGAATTTCCCGTTTGCCCGATAATGTCTGTCTGATTGTCATTAACTCCTATCGTGGGGTTCCACATGACTATTGTGTGTGAGTTTGCGGAGGTTCCAT
>Ga0209542_10001758_pt1 | contig 50303 bp, 69 predicted proteins | sample RifCSPhighO2_01_FD_184028 | JGI IMG/M metagenome (GOLD analysis project Ga0209542, IMG submission 184028) | Soil microbial communities from Rifle, Colorado - Rifle CSP2_plank highO2_0.1 (SPAdes) (version 2) | ecosystem: Environmental > Terrestrial > Deep subsurface > Rock core/Sediment ...
AATTTGTTAAACATAGCATTTAAATATAAATTATGTTTTAATATTAATTAATTTTCATAATGATAAGATGATGACTTAGAACTGTAACCTTTTTGTTGGTGAAAACTACTCAAATTCAACACTTCCATTTTAGTGGTTCTGTTTATTTTAGTATGTTTATCCTTCATTTTCACCTATCTAAAGTTTACAATTTGGGTTTAAAATAACCTTATTTAGGGCTCTTTATTTCTTCTTTTCAGATGCCTTTTTATCTAAAATTATTTTCATACTATCAATGGCGTTGCACAGCTTTGCACTAAAATAGCCTCCTTGCATTTTTTCTATACCCCCTGCACTTTTAATAGCTGGAACTTATCTATAATTTTAAATAATTTACTAAATTACTTGATTTATGAATAAAAAGTATACAAAAAGAGAATCTAATAGAATTACTGAGAATATAAATAATATTCTAAAGGAGTCCAAATTTAGATTTAATAATCAAAATGAAGCATGGAATGATTTAGATAAAAAAATATTTTATATGCTGGGATTTGCCTCTCTTTTCATAGGTTTCATAATAGTTAATGACCTATTTGATATCTTTAGTCAAAATATCTCAATTATATTTAAAATATTTCTTTTAAGCGGTTTAATACTTATTTTTATTGCAAGTTATTTATTGATTAAAATAATACTTCCAGCAGAATTCAAAACGAGTGCTTCCGTAAAAGATTTACTAAATTCACTAAACCAAAATAGACTGTTTAATTCCAAATTTCATTTGATAAATATATATGAGAAGATGAATAATGATAATAATGTAAGGTTGAATAAAAGAGCCGAAATCTTTAAAATATCTGCATACTTAATATTAAGTGGATTGTTTTTGATAATTTTATCAAAATCTCAATTAATAATAAGCTTTTTATTTGGACAAAATGGATAAGCAAAGAAAACAAGAAAGGATGGTTGAAGATTGGGAGATTCAAAAGATTCCTTTATCAACAACTGGTTCCGAGTCTTGTATAAAATCTTATGTTGGGAAATCTACCAAAGATATTGAAGTAAAATAATTTAAGTTAAACTAAATTATTTTACTTCAATTGGTTTTACTAATATTTATAAATAATGAATCCATCTTATCTATGTCAAGACTACCAGAAGTAGTTATCCTGTAGAAAGATGGACAAAGATTTAAAAGATGTGTTAACTTATTTTTTTGGAACTTTAGTAGGGGAAATTGTATTCTTTTCTGGAGTCTATACTCTCATAAAAGATATTCATTTAACTATAATTTATAATATTTTAGCAGTTATTATAATTTGGTTAGTTTATCTACAAATTAAGATATCTAAAAAGAAAATTGAAAAAGAAGAAGACAATACCAATACAAAAATAGTAAAATCTAAAAAAAGTAGGAGGGAAAAATGACAAAAAAACAACTTAAACAATTATTGATAATTTTGGTTATAGTCTCTTTAATTGTAGGTTTAGTAGTTGGATTCATGTTAGGAAGAATCCCCTTATAATAAATCCAACAATAAAAGAGATTATTGTAAAAATAATAATTAAAAATATCAAATCATTTTTTTCCATTTGAGCCTCCTCTCACAAATTTCATATGAGAATTCTTAAAATTATTTATTTTTTTGGAAATAAGTTTAAATTATATCTTTTCTCATTTATTAATAAATATAATAAAAATAGATTTATTATAGATAATACAAAAAAGAAAAAGATGGTATCTTGATTTGCATTAATCCGATATCTATTATTTTGTATATTGTAATTAAGATAAATGGCAACATAACCTCCAATAAATCCTGTAATAATATAATTAAAGAAATCTCTTATTGCTCTTTTTAATGATTTTTTTATGTTTTCACTTGAATTTTTTATCTTATTCACGAATTTTAATAATATATATAAAAATACAAATGCTAAAATTCCATACCATACAACCAACTCCCAATCCATATTAAAAGAATTATAAAAAATTATTTAACTTTATCCAACAATCTTCTTACAGCATCAGAAACAACTTCAGCCCTTGACCTATAGCCTCTTTTGGCTTTCTTTATGTATTCATCTATTTGTTTAGATAGATCCTCATGAATAGAAACATTGACATACTTAGCCCTCATTTTTTTCCTCCCCCACAGGTAAGCGAAAGTTTTATATAACATCTTTCACTTACAGGTAAATGATAATGACAAAGAAAATTTTGCTAACAATCTTGATTTTTGGGATTCTTTTTGTGTCTGGATGTAGTTCCATAAATGAATTAAATTGTGATGGAGAATATATAGAGTATCAAGGTAATTGTTGTTTAGATAGAGATTATAACAATGTTTGTGATGTTATTGATATAGAAAAAGAAGGAGAGATTAATAATGATGGAACAAGATATACAAGATGTACATTAGATTCAGATTGTAGAGCAGGATTTTGTGGAACTGATTTTGAATGTCATGTAAGTAAAACAAAATCAAAAGGTCCAGAATATTAAAAGAAGATAAAAATGAAAAAATATATAATATGTTTGATAATTGTAACAATATTACTTATTTCTGGATGTAGCTTCATAAATGAAACGAATGCAACAATTGAGCCTATAATACTTCCAAATATTGCTGATGGAATATCAAGCTGATTTATTGTTTTTTTTATTTTTTTCATATCTTCACCTCCTTTAATCTAATTCTATTTAAGTAAAAGAGCCCCATAAGTCTGGATTCTGGTAGTTCCAGACCACATAAGTGCGACAAAAAATGTCGCTGAAGGTTATTTTAACCCATTTTCATGATTTTACGAATATGTTGATTTAGAAATGTCAACTTTGGGTAGGTAAAACTACTCAAATTCAACACTTCCGCAAGAACACCGAAATATTTATAAATATGTAGATTTCAACTCTACTTTATGAAAGAAAAGAAAGATTCTAAACCAAAAGAAGATATTCAAAAACTTTTAGAAGAAGAAACAAAACTAAAGGAAGAATACTTGGATAACTTAAAGAGATTAAAGGCAGAATTTGAAAACTATCAGAAAAGAATAGACAGGGAGAAGATAGAATTTATTAAATATGCAAAGGAAGATTTAATCCTAAACTTATTAGAAATCCTTGATAATTTTGAAAGGGCATTATGCAACTGCAAAGATGATGAATTCTCAAAAGGAATAAATTTAATATTCAAGCAGTTAAAGGATTTATTGGAAAAGGAAGGCATAAAAGAAATAGAAAAATTGGAAAAGTTTGATCCTGAAAAGCATGAAGCTTTAATAGCAGAAAAAGGGGAAGAAGGTAAAATACTGGAAGAATTGCAAAAAGGTTATATTCTTCACAATAAAATAATAAGGCCAGCTAAGGTAAAGGTTGGAAGGGGGGAGAAAAATGAAATTAATACAGATAAGAAATGAGCCAAAAGAATGGTATGATGAGGATAATGACAAGTTCAGGGAAATAGTTGAGGAAAACTCAATGATATTGGATTTTCAGGATGATGACAATGAGGTGTTAAGTTTGCACTTGACAAAAACACAGTTTAAAAAATTAAAAGACAAGGAAATCTGCTTTAAGATTTCAGGGGGTAAAAATGAGTAAAGATGTTGAAACAAGAACTATTGAAGAAATAAGTAAAGAAATAGAAATTTTATTAACAAAAAGTTCAAATTCAGTATTGGAAATGAAAAATATAATATATTTTGTAAATTATAATAAAAAACCAATAGCAAATTATTATATCGGAGGTAAACAAAAATGAGTAAAGTTGTAGCTGCATCTGGAGGATTTGATCCTCTTACAAGCGGGCATATAGAATATCTGGAAGCTGCCAGAAAATTAGGGGACAAATTAATAGTGATTTTAAACAAGGACCAGTTCTTATTGCACAAGAAAGGCTCTGTATTCATGCCATATGAAGACAGAAGGGAAATTCTGAAGGCACTTGGATTTGTTGATGATGTCTTTCCGTGCATGGATGAGGATGACACAGTATGCAAGACATTAGAGCAGTTGAAGCCAGACATATTTGCAAAGGGAAAGGGATGGACAATGGATAATGTTCCGGAGAAAAAGATTTGCAAAAAACTGGGGATTAAAATTGTTGTTGGAGTTGGAGAAAAATGAAGGTAGTTGCTGCATCAGGATATTTCGATCCATTGCATGTAGGCCATTTGGAATATCTTGAAAAGGCAAGAAAATTAGGAGACAAATTAGTTGTAATAATAAACAATGATGTGCAGACAAGGCTGAAGAAAAAAACAGTTTTCATGCCTCAGGAGGACAGGATGAGAATAATCAAGGCATTAAAGCCTGTTGATGAAGTTTTCCTTAGCATTGATGATGACAACTCAGTCTGCAAGTCATTGGAAAAGATAAAGCCAAGCATATTTGCAAAAGGTGGGGACAGGACTGTTGATGAAATTCCTGAAACGCCAATATGCAGTAAATTTGGAATTAAGGTAATAGATGGTTTAGGAGCTAAGATAAGGGCAAGCTCTGATATTTTAAGAGAATATTCTCAAGGGGGTAAAAATGAGTAATATAATAGGTATAGACTTAGGCACAACTTTTTCAGCTGTAGCAATATTGGAAGGTGGAAGGCCAAAGATAATTCCAAATTCTGAAGGAAATAATACAACACCAAGCATTGTTTTATTCAGGGACAATGAAGTTATTATAGGAGAAACAGCAAAGAGACAGGCAATGCTGAATCCAAAGCACACAGTAAGATCAATCAAGAGATTGATGGGGACAAAGGAAAAGATAGAGATTGGAGACAAGAAATATTCACCAGAGCAAATCTCAGCTTATATTTTGCAGAAATTAAAGGCAGATGCAGAATCATACTTGGGGCATAAGATAACAAAGGCAGTTATTACTGTTCCTGCTTATTTCGAGGATGCACAAAGACAGGCTACAAAGGACGCAGGCAAGATAGCAGGATTGGAAGTGCTAAGAATTGTAAATGAGCCAACAGCAGCATCACTTGCATATGGCTTGGACAAGAAAAATGAGCATAAAATTATGGTCTTTGATTTTGGAGGGGGGACATTTGATGTTTCTATACTAGAATTGGGTGATGGGGTCTTTGAAGTAAAGGCAACATCAGGAAATAATCATTTGGGCGGGGATGACATTGATGATTTGATCATAGATTATCTTGCAAATGGCTTCAGGAAAGAATACAAGATTGACTTGAGGGAAGATCCAGTATCATTGCAGAGATTAAAGGATGCAGCAGAAAAAGCAAAGATAGAATTAAGCTCTTCACAGCAGACAGAAGTTAATCTTCCATTCATTTATTCTGATAATAAAGGGCCAAAGCATCTTAACATAGTCATAACAAGAAGTGAATTCGAAAAGATGATTGATTCAATTCTTGAAAAATTGAAAGGTCCGACAAAGCAGGCAATTAAGGATGCAAAGCTTGAAGGTAAAAAACTTGATGAAATTATTTTGGTTGGTGGAAGTACAAGAATTCCTGCAGTTCAGAAAATAGTCAGGGAATTGACAGGAAAAGAGCCAAACAAGTCTGTTCATCCTGATGAGGCAGTTGCACTTGGCGCTTCAATACAGGCAGGAATCTTGGGAGGGGATGTAAAGGATATCTTACTTTTGGATGTAACTCCTTTGACTTTAGGCATTGAAACATTGGGAGGAATAAGAACATCAATAATTACAAGGAACACAACAATACCAACAAAGAAATCCCAGATATTTTCAACAGCATCGGATAGCCAGCCTGCAGTTACAATAAATGTATTGCAGGGTGAAAGGGAAATGGCATCTGACAATAAAAGCCTCGGACAGTTTACATTGGATGGAATTCCGCCGGCACCAAGAGGAGTTCCGCAGATTGAAGTTACATTTGACATTGATGCAAACGGAATTGTAAATGTTTCAGCAAGGGACAAGGCAACAGAAAAAGAGCAGAAAATAATAGTTACAGGCGGAAGCGGACTGGATAAAAATGACATTGAAAAAATGCTGAAAGATTCTGAGAAGTATGCAGATGAAGACAGGAAAAAGAAGGAAAAGATAGAAACCAAGAACAATGCAGAAAACTTGATTTACACGACAGAGAAATTGCTTAATGAAAACAAGGAAAAAGTTGACAGGGAAACTTCTGAAAAAATACAGAAGGAAATTGATGAATTAAAGGAAGCGCTCAAAACTGATGACACAAGTAAGATAAAAAAGAAGCTTGAAGAATTAAACAAAGTTGTTCAGGAGATTGGAATGAAGATGTATCAGCAGGCTGCACAGAAAGAATCAAAGAAGAAAGAAGGCAAAAAGGATGATAAGGAAGCCGTTGATGCAGAAGTGATTGACGAGGAATAATAATGATTGGCTTGTTTGGAGAATATAGATTAAATGTAGAACATAATAAGGGCAGGATTATAATCCCTTCAGTGATTAGAGATACGTATCCTAGAATAAATAAATATCTTCTTGAAGAAGAGGGAGAAGATGTAATTAGAATTTATTTTCCAGATATAATGGATATTGATAGATATTATGAAATGGATATTGATGATCCTGAAAGACTGGAATTCTTTACAGGAAAAAGAATGTTGAATAGTTGGAGGGACTGTAGGGGAAGAATAGATATTGATTCGCTTAAAAGCATAAGATTAACAGAGATTTTAGGAAGTGAAATTAAACCAGATGAATCAGTTCAGATTAAATTAGTTGCAAATGGGGATCATTTTGTTATATATAAAAAAGATATCGTGATTGTAGAAAAAGATAAGAGGTATACTAAAAAGAAATGATGCCAAATAAAGAGGAATGCATGAATTTACTGAAGGAATATAAAGTTCCTTCAAATATACAAACCCATACTTTGTTGGTAAACAAAGTTTCAATGATTATAGCAGAAAGACTAAAGGAAAAAGGAATAAAGATAGATACAAAGATTGTAAACGCAGCTTCATTGCTGCATGATATTCTTAAATGCATAGATTTCAAAACATTTGATAAACTTAACAAAGAGGAGATAAAGAAAGCAGAGGAATTCAGGAAGAAATATCCAAATATCCGTCATGAGGAAGCAGCTTATCTTGAATTAAAGGATAAATATCCTGAAGTTGCAGAAACAATAAGATTTCACAAGGTGATGTCAATAAATCAGGCTCGGACATGGGAGCAGAAGGTTGTGAATTATGCAGACAAGAGGGCGTCAGATAAAAGAATAATAAGTTTAAAGGAAAGGTTTGATGATTTTGAGAAGAGATACGGAAAAAGAATAGATAAAAAAATAGAAAAAAAGCATTATGAAATTGAAAAGGAAATTTTTGATATAATCGGAATGAAGCCAGGGGAAATAAATTGACAAAAAAGGATTACTATGAAATTCTCGGAAAAAAAAGATTCTTCCAAAGAGGAAATCAAGAAAGCTTACAAGAAACTGGCATTGAAATATCATCCTGACAGGGTTCCTGAAGATGAAAAGAAAAATTCCGAGGAGAAATTCAAGGAAATCTCTGAGGCATATGCTGTGTTGAGTGATGAAAGCAAGAGATCCGCCTATGACCAGTTTGGACATGAGGGTTTTGACCAGAGGTTTAGCCAGGAGGATATTTTCAGGAATTTTGACTTTGAGAATGTTTTCAGGGAATTTGGTTTTGGAAGTGGTGGCTTTGGAAACATTTTTGACATGTTCTTTGGCGAAGACAGAAGAGAAAGAAGGGCAAGAAATCTGAAGTATGATTTGACAATTGATTTTGATGAGGCTGCTTTTGGAATAAAAAAAGAAATTAAGTTCAGAAAAAAAGTTCTTTGTGATAAATGTGGCGGCACTGGTGCAAAAGACGGAAGATTAGCAGAATGCAGGCATTGTGGCGGAACTGGAAGAATAAAAAAAGTCCAGAGAACAATGTTTGGAATTTTCCAGCAGGTAATGCCATGCAAATACTGTGAAAGCACCGGACAGACTGCAAAAGAAAAATGCGGTTCCTGTGGCGGTGAAGGCGTGGTTTATGATACAAAGGAGTTAAAGATAAATATTCCTGCAGGAGTTTATGACAGTGCAAGATTAAGGATTGTTAATGAAGGCGAGGAAAGCAGGTTTGGCAACGGAGACCTTTATGTTTATATTAATGTAAAGCCGCATGAGATATTTGAAAGGAAAGATTATGATTTGTATCTGACAACAGACATCAGTTACAGCCAGGCTGCTCTGGGAAGTGAAATAGATGTTCCTTTGCTGAAAGGAAAGAAGAAAATTAAGATTCCATCAGGAACTGAATCAGGAAGCATTTTCAGAATAAAGAATGAAGGCATTCAGTATTTGAATAGTAGTTCAAAGGGAGACTTGTTTATCAAAATTAACATTCTAGTTCCGGACAAGATTTCCGGAAAGGAGAGGAAATTACTGGAAGACCTGGCAAATTTAAGAAAAGAGAAGGTTAATTTTAGAAAGGGTTTCTTTGAGAAATTAGGATTTTAAAATTTACAAGTTTAAATTTTATTATTTCTTTAAAACAAACCTCATAAAATTCTTGCATTTCTCGCAGAAATAAATAACTCGATGCTTCTGGATTCTCACCCTGCAGTTCTTTCCGGGAACCAAATAAGCATAGCAGTGCTTGCAGAATCTCCTTTTCAGCTCTCTTGGAAATTTTATCTTGTGCTTCATAGCAATTTTTCTTGCCAGTTGAACATACCTGTCTGATAAAGAGGGATTTTTTGGAAATTGCTCGGCAGCCTCAGAGAACAGAATCTTGATTTTCTCGAGGGATTCTTTTTTGATATTATCCTTGCCTTTCATGAAAACAATTATATTTGAGATTATTTATACTTTACCATTTTATGGGAAATCCAACCAAAAATTTATATATTCTGTAATTTTTAATTCTCTTATGATAGAGGTGATTTATAATTCTAAGAATTCAATAAAAAATACAAATATAGACAACTACAAATCAGCAAACGGGGTTTCATTGATAAATGCATTTGATTTGGGAAACAATGATTTGTCAGTAATAAAAAGAAAGCTGGGAATATCAACATCCACATTAAGGCATTTTCTTGATCAGAGGGAAATTCCAAGGATAGAGAAATACAAGTTCCATGATGTTATAATCATAAAAACAGTGTCAAACAAGAAAACAAAGACTCTGGGAATTGTAAAGCACAGGAATTACATATTGACGGTGTGCTCTGAAAACATAAATATAATTCCTGAAAAGGAATCATTCAAAAGCTCAAATGATCTGCTGAAGGACATATTAAACAAGATAATAAAAAATTTCTCTGATAATATTGACAAACTGGAGGAGGAAGTGAATTATCAGGAGGACGTAACTTTTGATGAAAAGGTGAACAATGACCCAAAGCCGATTTTCAAGTTAAAAAAAGAGCTGATATACCTAAAAAAAGCCTTAAACTCAAACAAGGAAGTGATATCAAAAATGGAGAACATGGAGGATATAAACATTGAATTAAACCAGATGATAGACATAGAAAACACATTGTCTTCAAGAATAACTGCAATAATGGAAATGTACATGTCATTCACATCAAACAAATTGAATGAGACAATGAAGTCATTCACTGTGATTGCTTCTTTGTTGCTATTGCCTATGCTCATATCAGGGATTTACGGAATGAATGTCATTCTCCCAATGCAGAATACAGAAGGTTCATTTTTTATTATATTGGGGATAATGCTGATTTTCATGGTGTCAATGCTGATATATTTCAAATTTAGAAAATGGATATAAAAAGCCAGGCTGCCACGGAGTATCTTGTAATTGTAGGTTTTGTAATTGTTGTCTTGGTGCCTGCAATCTATCTATATGTCACATATTCAAATGAGAGCCAGGATTCTGTAACAAGTGCAAAGGTTGATGCAATAGCAAATGAGATTAACAAGGAAGTTGACAGGGTTTACAGCTATGGTGAAGGCTCGCAGACTACAATAGATGCAAATTTTCCGAAAAATGTTGTTTCAGTTGAATTTCGGGGAAATGAAATAATATTCACAACTCTTAATTCAAAGGGGAAGGAAAGTGAAATCGTTAAGGTTGCAAACGCAATGGTTGATGGGTCAGTAAATGTGATTCCAGGAACAAAAAAACTGACAATAAGATCATTCGGTGATGTAATTTCCATATATGTGGCATGCAATGATAATGAAGTGAGGTGCGGTACAGAATGGGAATGCATACATGAGGGGGGTATGCCATATTGTATAATGACATGCAACAACAATAAATGGGATTATTTTCAGGAATGTATGACCGGATGCAATGATGGGGAATGCACTGGTGGAATAGGATAAAATGAAGTCTCAATCATCAACTGAATTCATGATATTCGTCGGCATAGCAATATTTGTCCTGATGCTTTATTTCGGTGTGTCTAATCATTATCTTAATCTTACTCTCAAGGAGAGGGAAGTCATAACAGGGCAGGATTTGGCAAGGCAGTTAAAGAATGAGATAAACCTTGCTGCAAGGGTTGAGGATAATTATCAGAGGATTTTTCAGCTGCCTTATTCAGTGGTGAATAAAAATTTTAATGTAACTTTCAATATAAGGGAAGTGGTTGTGAATATAGACAATGACGAATACGTGGAATTGCTGGCTGCGGATGTTGGGAATGAAATCACATTCTCTGCTGGAGATGCATTCACAATAAGAAAAACAAATGATGTAGTAAGCATTACATGATCTTGAATTTTATTTTCCTTATGTTGTCTTTTATGTATCTGTCCTTAGCAATTTTTCTGCTGAAATCCTTCAAGGTTTTTATTTCTCTCTCAAGCTCAACATAGATTTTTCCTTTTGATATCTTGTAATTGCCGTGTTTCTTCTTGAATTCCTCGACATGCCTTTTTTCCTTTAATGGAGGGCCGGAATGAGTTATTTTATCATGCAGGACTTCATCCTTTACAATGTAATAGATTAAGCTGTCTTTGTTGAAATACCAGCCTGATTTTATAACATTAAATCCGGCATATTTTAGTTTATTTTCCACGTAATCATAAACCTTAACCAGCTTGCTTCCCATAACATCCTTTTTTCCCTTGAATGTCTTTATCTTTCCCAGCAATAAATTATTCTCGCCGGATTCAACAACAAGGTCTTTTATGTTCAATTTTTTTTCAATGAAGAATTCATCTGATGGGTTACGAAGATATTCCTTGCATGAATTGATAAGCATACTGACTTTTTCCTTTGATATTGCAGCAGCTGCATTTCTTTCCTTTTGTGTTGGATCAACTATGATTAATCCGTTTGATGTCTTAGACTTATTTATTTTCTTCAGTGCTTCTTCCTTATTTTTATAATGTCTTGATACATCAATGTAAACAGGCAATATCCATTTTGAGACTGCTTTTATAAAATTAAAGAAACTGCCATAATGGACAATCAGTATCTCAAGAACATAGCCTGAAAATCCTTTTATGTAGGATTCAGCGCCATAGACTTCCTGTGCTCTGCAGAATTTTTTTACTAATCTGACTTCATCAGGGTTTTTCAGATGCTGCTTTACCCATTTCTTGTGCAATGGGCTCACATCTGTTATGTTCTTAGCCTGTGAGGAATTTTTTATGTCAAGTACGGGAATGAATTCAAAGGTGTATTTTTTTCTCTGCAACTGAAAGTAATCCCTTGAGCCATGAATTCTTTTATGACCAAATCCAAGTTTCTTATGAAGCATTTCTGATATGTCTTTGTTCCTGTATTTCTTGTATGGAAATTTTACAAAGACATCTATGTCATAATTCCCTGTCAGAAAAGTATCCTTTGCATAGCTTCCACCAAGCTCAAATTTTGCATCCTCTATCTTTATTTTTTTAAGAACAGATTCTATTAGCTTTTTTATGCTTCTTTTCTCTTCTTCTGTTGGTTTTATCTGCTCAAGAATTTTCATATATTAACTGTAATTTATTGTTATATAAATATTATTAATTTAAGATAAAAAAATAAAAGAAGTTTTTAGATATTTCCAGTTAAAAGATAATTTCTTGCTTTAGCTAATCTCTCATCTATTTTTCTTTTTTCTGCTTCTGCTAATATTTCTAATTCTTTATAGCCATTATTTCCTGTGGAAAAATTTTTTGCGACATGCACCCTGCCATAATTATTAGAGTTAGCAAGATCGCCAATCCCAGCATACAAATACAAACTCCCGTCACGGTTCAACCTGCAAACACCTGAATTTCCTGCGCATAATTTTCTGCTTCCTTCTCCTAATTTAGATGGAAATCCTGTTTTTTGTAGCTCTGGGTCTGCTGAACCAAAATTTCCTTCTTTGTTTAATACTAGAGCATTGTAGATTTTTGATAATTCTCCCAAGTCCATCCTTAATCCATTTTCATATTCATTATCCTTGACTATTTTTGATAATCCTGCAATGACTATTGACTGTGATAAGTCTGCATCTTTGAAATCAGACTGTATTTGGTCTCTTAGGTGTCTCCATAGAATTGGATTTGAACCTTGTTTTGGATATACAGCCAATCCTAAGTCTTCATAGAATTCCCTTGGATCTTGTCCTAAAGTGCCGTTTGCCAATGCAATTTCTGATTGTGCAGGACTTATTGGCAATATGTCTTCTCCTGTTATTTCTCTTAGAATATTTACCAATGCATTTCTGTAATATATGTTAGAGCCCATTAATGGTCCTTCTTTATCTTCTGAGTCTAAAGTTGATAATACTGCTGCTGTTCCTTTGTAATCCTCTAGTAATTTCTTTACTGCTTCCCTTACTTCTGGACTTTCATAAGTAAGCATAGCTATTTGATCTGTATTTATTGGTTGAAATTTCATTTTGATTTTTCTCCTTTAATTTTATAAATCTAAAGTTTATAAAGGTTTCTATTTTGTTACTACTTTAAAATTATTATAATTAACAACATAACAACACCAGCACCACTGAATATGAAACTCAACTTCTTTATACTAAGCTTCAATTTTGCAAACAATATGCCAAAAATTAAATAACTGAAGAATATCTCCCTCAGGAAGAATCTTGCATAAGGATTAGTAGTAATTAATTGTATTGGGGTAAATCCTATCAAGACCCATACAAATACTGAAATGAAGTCTATCATTGCATCTGATATCCAGCCATAAGAAAGGAATCTTGCAGGTCTGAATTTGAACCACAAGAATGCATAAATTAATCCTATAATAATCTCTTCACAAATGCCCAAGAAAGGAAATGACGATGAAAATATCTGCTGTGTTTCAAAAGAGGCAATGTAATCTATTGAATTGAATTTGTTGACAGCAACGAAGTAATAAATCTGCCTTAGTATGTTTGGTATCAGAATTATTAAAAAAAATATTAAAAACGTTTTAAGACTTGGCTTTTCTGTAAATGATTTCAGCAATTTCATCTGCACCATTGTTTAATTTTAAACTATTTAATTTCTTCTTCAGGACACTTAAGTTTCTTAAAAAGTTTTCTATTTTTATCTTGATTTCTTCCTCAGGGCTGTCTATGTCACCAATTTCAATGTAATCCTTGAATTCCTCAGCTACTGTGTATTGCTCAAGGTGATCCTTAATGGGAAATACAAGGTTTGGCTTCCTGTAAAATACAGATTCCGATATCCCTGAATATCCTCCAAGGCTGATTACTGCCTTGCATGACTTAAGGAAAGACAGGTAATCCTTGTTGAACTTGTCAAATCCGATGCAATTTTTTCCTTTGCACTTGTATCCAAAGAATATAAATTTCTCATTGAAGCCTTTTGAAACATTCTTTATTTTCTCTGCCAGACCAACGCCATAACGGGAACCGCCAATCATAACAAGAATAGAATCTTTGTATTTATTTAATTCCTTAACTTCATTGGGTTTTTTCCTTATGATCAGGTCAGTATAGATAAAATTTTTGATGTTCTTTTCTTTTTTGAAAGACGGCAATATTATCTTTTTATTCAGTATTCTTGAAACAAAATAGCCAAGTTCAATTGCACATTTCTGTATTAACAGGGAAAAATTGCTTGCCTTTGAGAATTCTGGCTTGTAGTTCCATATAAGATATCCTGTCTTTGTGAAGATTGCAAAAGGCTCCCAGTCAGATACTATAACATCAGCCTTGAATTCCCTGTTGAAATCATTTATTATGGCTATATCATTTATCCAGCCGGCAATAAAATTATAATTTTTCAGCAGGATGTTAAGAATCTTGAACTTGCTTGACAAATCAGGAAAAACAATCGGGTTCAGTTTAAGGACGTCATACTTTCCCTTGAAATAATTGTAGGAGGTTTCATAGCCCGCAATCACGATTTCTGCTTTTTTATCTAATTTTTTTAATTTGTCTATTATGGCTTCCTCTCTTGTAAAATGCCCGTATGCAATTCCTGTTATGATGAATAAGTATTTCATTGTAATTTGAAGAATCTTTCAGCATATTTTTTGTTTATCTTCCTTCCGTTTTTTATTGCCCTGAAATAAGTTGGAATCAGCAAAGCATAAACCCAAAACCACTGGCTTGTAAATCCCATCATAAGTCTTATTTTTTTCTTCATGTATTTTGATATGTCTTCATAAATTACTGGCTCATTCAGTTTAACATGATTCCAAACTTCATAGCCATAAATTTCTCTCTTGTATTTCAATTTCTTTACTGCATTCATTGTTATTTTATTAGTGGCCTTGTGGTCAGGATGCGGATCTATTGAAGTCAGCGTGAATATTTTGACAGGCTTGTATTTTTTTATTATATCCATTGTTTGATTGATAATTCCCTCGTCATTCACAAACTCATTTAATTTTCTGTCTATCATGTGAAAATAAATATTCTCTTTTATTCCCGCTTTCTTTGATATTTTCTCTGTCTCTTTTATTCTCTGCTTTATTATGTAACCTTCCCTGAGATAAGGAGATGATTTTTCCCCTGAAGAATATATTATTTTTATTATGTTATATTTTTCAGAATATTTTAGGATAGTTCCCCCTAATCCTATAAACTCATCATCACTATGAGCCACAAATACAAGTATGTTTTTCATATAATTAAAAGAATATTTGTATTTTTAAAACATTTGATTAAATAAAAAAAGAAATTATTTCTCTAAAAACAATTCATTTACCTTATTCCAATTGATCACATGAAAGAAATTCTCTATATATTCTGGCCTTCGATTTTGATACTTCAGATAATAACTATGCTCCCATACATCAATGCAGAGTATTGGTTTCTTTCCATCACTTAATGGACTGTCCTGATTGCTCGTTTTGACAATTTTCAATTCCCCCTCATCAACAACCAACCAGGCCCAACCAGAACCAAACTGTGTCTTGGCTGCATTACCAAACTCCTCTTTAAATTTATCAAAGCTTCCAAATTTTTTATTTATGGCTCTTAAAATTTCTCCCCTGCATTCAACATCTTTCTTAAGAAGACTAAAAAATAGTTTATGATTTATATACCCACCGCCGTTATTTCTTACAGCAGTTCTTTTGTCTTCACTAATTTCATCAATATCAGCAATTATATCCTCAGCACTCTCCTCAGTTTCACCAATTGCCTTGTTGAAGTTGTCTGTATATGCCTGATGATGCTTTGAATGATGTATTCTCATTGTCTCTTCATCTATGTAAGGCTCTAAAGCATTGTATTTATAATTCAATTTTGGTAATTCAAACATTTTTCATACCCCCTTATATTTTTCCCACCAGATTTAATCCTGGTTTCAATGTTTCTTTTCCTGGCTTCCATGAAGCTGGGCAGACTTCTCCGCCGTGCTTTCTTACAAACTGTGCTGCCTGTACCTTCCTTATCAATTCTTCAGAACTCCTTCCGATGCTGTTGTCATGAATCTCATAAGCCTTCAGAATTCCGTCAGGATCAATGATGAAAGTCCCTCTCAAGCTCAAACCTTCTTCATCAATGTATGTTCCAAATAATCTTGAGATTTTTCCTGTCGGATCTGCCAGCATTGGAAATCTTACTTTCTTGATGGTTTCAGAATTCTCAAACCATGCTTTATGGACAAACTCTGTGTCACAGCTTACACTCAATATCTCAGTGTTCATTTCCTTGAATTTTTCATAATTGTCTGCAAGTTCGCCAATTTCTGTCGGGCATACAAAAGTAAAGTCTGCCGGATAAAAGAACATGATTACCCATTTTCCTTTGTAATCGCTTAATTTCACTTCCTTTATCTCATTGTTATAGAATGCCTTTGTTTTGAATTCAGGCACTTGTTCATTTATTTTCATTTTTAACCTCCTTGAATCTTCCCTCAAATCTAATTTCATTTATTTTCTTTCTGCCAGAAGGAATTTCTCTTTCCTGCAGTTCTTTAGGTAAATCCTCTTTTTTTCCTGGCTTTCCAATTGCTATCATTATTTCAACATTATAGTTTTCTGGTATCTCCAGAATTTTCTTTGCTTTCGCATAATCAAAAGCCTGCATTCCATGTGAAACTAAACCATTTATTGAAGCTTGTAATGCAATATTCTCCCATGCTGCTCCAGTATCAAAACTATGCGTGATGGAATGCTCTCCATTATGATCAAATGTTTTCTTGGAAATAACAACAACCAAAGCTGAAGCATTTTTGCACCATGACTTATTAAAATCTACAAGTAAATCAAATAATTCATTCCAGCTTCTTGTATTCTTTAAAGCATAAATAAATCTCCATGGCTGGTTATTATATGAAGATGGTGCCCATTTTGCAGCTTCAAACAAATTCATTAATTCCTCTTTATTTATTTCTTCTCCAGACATTGCTCTGGGAGACCATCTATTTACAAAAATCTCATTAATTTTATATTCTGATTTTCTATCCTTCATTTTATTTACCTCCAATACATTAGAATAAAATTATTATGTAAACTGAAATAAATTGTTATATATAAATTTTATGGAATGCACCAGCCGGGACTCGAACCCGGATCATCGGCTTACTTCTATAAAAATGGAAGGCCAACATTCTAGCCATTGAACTACTGGTGCGTAAAATTAAGAACTAAACATGATTTATAAAATTATCTTCCAAATCTTCTTTGTCTTCCAGAATATTCTTTAATGCACTCAACAAAGTCTTCTTTTTCAAATTCTGGCCACATTTTATCTAGAAATATCCATTCAGAATAAGCACCCTGATATGGCAGAAAATTGGATGTTCTTTTTTCCCCGCCGGTTCTTATTATTAATTCAGGTGAATCCTTCATGTAAAGAAAATCCTTGAAGCTCTCCTCATTTATCTTGTCAATATCCAGATTTCCTTTCTTAACCTGCTCTGATATTTTCTTTACGGCATCAATGACTTCTTCCTGCCCTCCATATGCCATTGCAAAATTTATTATTAAATTGTTATTGTTCCTTGTTTTTTCCATGACATTCTTCATTAAACCATGCAATTCATCATCAAACAAATTTAGTCTTCCGATGAAGTTTATTCTTATTTTATATTCTTTAATTCTTTCATCGCTCTGAAGTTTTCTTGTTTCTTTTTTAAACAAATCAATCAAATAACTAAGTTCTTCTTTTGGTCTTGAGAAAAAGTTCTGAACTGATAAGGTATAAAGTGTTAACTCTTTTATTTTATATTCAACTGCCCACTCAATTAACTTTTCAAGTTTGCCTGCACCCCATTCATGCCCCTTCCATGGCTTCATCATCAATTTTTTGGCAAACCTTCTATTTCCATCTAAAACAATACCAATATGCTTAGGAACATTCTCAATTTCCATAGTAAATTAATAAAAAAATAATTTAAAAGCTTTACTAAATCTTTCTTTTTCTTCCAATAATCCTAAAATCTCCACCTTCAACTTTAATTGCCTTTCCATTTATCAAAGCATCAGAGATTTTTCTCCTTGCAGATAAGATCAATCTGTGAAAAGTTGGCTGGGAAATATTCATTTTTTTTGCTGCTGTTTCCTGCTCTAACCCTTCTAAATCTTTTAATCTAACAGATTCCAATTCATCTATGGTTAGGATGGATTCATTCAGGTCTCTTAGCCTAACTCCTCTAGGTTTAAAATAAGTCACACTAGGATTAAAATAAACTCTTCTGCATAATCTTGGTCTTGGCATTTAATCGTGATGCTTGAACATTTCATCCTGTTTCTTGTCATTCTTCCTTATCCAATCAATCAACATTGCTGCATGTTCCTTTTCTTCATCTCTGTTATGCTCAAGAATTTTCTTTAGGTCCTTATTTCTGCAAACCTCAACCCTTTCCTGATACCAATTGATTGCTTCTAATTCCTCAACCAAAGATTGCCTTGCTCTTTCAAGATCTTTTGTTTGATCTGTCAGATTTTCCCTGCCTTCATGCTCTCCAGTCATATTATCACCCCAGTTAATAAAATATTAATTAATTTAAAGGTTTTTCTGTATTTGATTTTATATTTCTTCTTCTGCAATGTCCAAAACCTCTTCCAGTAAAAGGTCCTCTTCCTCTAGGTCCAGTTCCATCCATATTTGGCATTTTACATTACCTCCAATAATTAATAATGAATATATATTCATAATAATATTTAAAGATTTCGGTTTTAAATAATATTCAGAAATTATCGAATTCTGATTGTATCCAATGTTCTTGGGGCTAAGGTTTCAATCCTGAATTGTTTATGTATGGAAGAAGCCAAATCCAGGCATTTTGAACTCTCACCGTGCATCAGAATTATTTTCTTTGGTTTTGGATCAAGCATCTTTACAAAATCCATCAGCTGATCTCTTGAACTGTGCCCTGAAAATCCCCTTAGAATATGAACATTTAATTTTACATTAACAATTTCATTCTCGCTCATTCTTATTTCCTTGTCTCCATTCTCCAGTCTCCTGCCTAATGAACCTGGTCCCTGATAAGAAACTAAAACTATGCTGTTTCTGTCAGAATCTGCCAATGCCTTGAAGTATTCAACAGAAGCTCCTCCAGTCATCATGCCTGATGTAGCCAATATCACGCAAGGTCCGCCTTCAAGAACCTGCTGCATTTCTTTTTGTGAACCAATGTGATGGAATATCTTATTCAGGAAAGGATTCTGGTCCTTATGAAAGATTGCTTTTTTTACACTTGCATTAAAGAAATCAGGATATGCCGTATGTATTGCAGTGACGTCCCATACCATTCCCTGAACATAAATAGGGATGTCTTTTATATCGCCTTTCCTAACTGCTTTTTCAATTATTAGCATTATCTCCTGTGCTCTTCCAACTCCAAGAACAGGAACTAAAACTTTTCCTCTTTTTTCAATTGATTTTTTAATGATTTCAATTAATTCATCTTCGCATTTCTCTCTTGATGGGGGGTTATCATCTTTCCCGCCATAAGTTGCCTCCATTATGACAGTCTCCAGTCTTGGAAATTTTGTTATTGCTTTTTGCAATAGATTGCTGTTTTCATAATTGATGTCTCCGGTATAAAGCAGATTATGCTGTCCGTTTCCGATATGCATATGAATCATTGCACTCCCAAGAACATGGCCTGCATCATATAATGTAATTCTTATGTCAGGAGTTATGTCAGTAACTTCCTCGTAATCAAGAACAACAGTGTGTTTTACCATTTCTTTTACATCAGTGCTTGAAAATAAGGTATCCTTAGCCTCTTTCTGAGCAATGCTTATGAAATCCAGTGCTAACAAAGATGCAATGTCTCTCGTTGGCAAAGTGCAATAAACAGGACCCCTGTAACCCATCTTGAATAAATAAGGCAATAATCCGCTGTGATCCAGATGTGCATGGCTTAAAACAACTGCATCAAGTTCATTAAGATTAAACTCTGGAACATCCAATATGGGAAACTGATTTTCCTCAGAAGCAATATCAACTCCGCAGTCTAATAAAACTCTTGACTCCGGCGTCTGCAATAAAATGCATGATCTTCCAACATGCCTTGCAGCTCCGAGAAAAGTGACTCTTATCCATCCTGATCTTCTTTCCTTTGTCCACCCATCATAAATTCTTTTTCCTATTTTATGGAGGAATTTTCTTCTGTAATCATTGTTTTCATAAAGGACTGCCCTTATGTTTTCAATTAATTTTGATCTTATTGAAGGTGTTCTTTTTATCTGCGGTATCCATAATGTTTTCTCTTTTATTTTTTTCAGAATCTCTCCATTCTTTCCTATTGCAACTCCCGGCTTTTCAGATTCAATAACTACAATAGACCTCTGCGGATCAAATAGGATTTGTGACAATCCAGCTTCTTTTGGCACTAATTTTTTTATAACATCCTCCGCCTTTTCCTGGTCCATTGTTATTGAAGGATCTGGTCTTAGCTCAACCCTTTTCTTTATGCTGTCAACAATTTCCTTGATTAACCCATTATTGTTTAGAAAAAAGTCCTTGTTCTTAGTATAAAGAACTATATTTGCTCCCTCAAACACAGAATCTGAAATGTCTGTACTCTTAGGAATAAATTTCAATACTTCCTTTAATATATCTGTCATTATTCTAGAATTTTTTTTATGCTGAAATCACTGAATTAATTTCTTTTTCAAATACCTTCTTTATCTTATCTTTTGTTATTAGATAAACTTCAACTCCATTTCCTGAAGCTGTATCTCTTTGCATTGCTGAATTAACTGCCTGAACAGCCAGCTTAACCAGCTGTTGAGACTGTATTCCTTCCTTGTAATTAGCTTCCAAAGTTCCTGTAGCATACATCATTCCTGAACCGTCTGCAACATAATCTTCATATTGAACCACTGAGCCATCGGATCCAACTTCATATAAATGAACTCCTTTGCTGTCTCTTCCAGCAACCAAGAAACCAACTATTGATGGAATGAATTGTCTTGCAGAGCCATAAAGCATGTTTGCAAGGAAATTTACTGACTCTTTTATATCATTCTTTCTTGTTCTCTTAAGTTCATTCAGTTTAAGATTGGCCCTCAGGTATCTTGTGAACAATTGTGCGTCTGAAACAGAGCCAGTCATAGCAACAATCAAGTTGTCGTCTATTTCAAGTATCTTATGGAATTTCTTGTCAACAACAAGTCTTCCAGCTAAAGTAACTCTTCTGTCTGCAGCCAATACTACACAATCCTTTCCCATTAAACCAACAATGGTTGTACCTGTTTTTAATTTCTCTTTTTCCATTTTGAATCACTTAGAATTCATATTACAATTTATAGGTTTTAAATTATTTATAAACTTTTTGATTTTAAAGTATTTCAATATTTCTTGATACATATCTTCCTTTATGAAGTATGCTTGGTCTTGCTATTATTCTGACTTGCTGTTCAGGTTGTAAAGTTTTAGCATAACTTCTTGGAATATAAACAGCAGGAACCAAATTGATATGGTTATAATTGCTGTTAATTATATATAACATTGGCTTTCCCGGAAATCTATTTTCAATGCCTCTATGTGCAACTGTACCATAAAGTATTATTTCATTTAACCTTCTATCTCTTCTATCTCTTAGCATCTTAATTCACCGAAGCATTTCCATAAAAATCAACATCCATTTCTAACATGCCCCTATGCACTCTTTCAACTCTTGTTATAACTGCAACAGATAATCCATCTGTTGATAATATTTCCTCAATCTTTCTGTCCGCACAGGCAACAGCACTGGTATTTTTTAATAAAAAAGGAAAAATGTAATTTATAATGGAAGGACTTGTAGATATGCCAATTGATCTTTTAATTTCCATTCCTTTGGTAACCTCATCAGCATCATAAAGACCATAACTTCTTGTTCTTCCTGTCTCATCAAATATATAAAAATTATTTGATGGATTTTGATTAGATGAGTGATTCATTTTAATTAACTTTAAAGTAGATACATTAATTTATAAACATTTCTATTAAAAATATTTTATAATGAAGGAAATAATATTGGATACAAACTTTCTTTTATCATGCCTAAAATTCAAGATTGATTTCATTTCTGAGATAAAAAGAATATCAAAATTCAGTTATGAACTGTGCACTTTAAGCGGGGTTTTGAAGGAATTGGAAGGTAAAAAGTTTGGAAATCTGGCATTACAAATAATCAAAGATAAAAAAATAAATATCATAGGTTCGGAAGATTATGTTGACAATGAAATATTAAACTTAAAAGGGGATTATGTAATAGCGACAAATGACAGGAGATTAATAAAAAAATTAAAATTTCCAGTGATAAGAATAAAGCAAAAAAAATACCTAATTATAAATGTTTAGACTAGTTCTTACCTGATAATTGTGTAGTAAGCCATTGCCACAATTAAAAAAATAAATTAGTTAACTTTAAAAACCTTAAACATCCAAATTTTAATAAAATGTTTTATGAAATTGAATTAAGAAGCCATATAAGGATTGATCCTAAATACTTTAATGAAGAAGTGGATAAATCAGTAATAAAGCAGTTAAACGAGCAGTTTGAAAATTTTATCAGCAAGGACCTTGGAATTGTAATGGGTGTAAGTGAAGTGATAAATATAGGCGAGGGAATAATAATTCCAGGGGACGGCGGGGCATACTATGACACTCAATTCAGGATATTGGCATTCAAGCCGGAATTGCAGGAAGTCTGTCTTGGAGATATAACAGATATCACTGATTTTGGTGCATTCATGAACATAGGACCAATAGATGGAATGATTCATATTGGGCAGACAATGGACGATTATGTAACTTTCAGCAAGACAGGAGTTTTGACTGGAAAAGAAACAAAGAATAATCTTAAAATAAGGGAATTATGCAGGGCAAGAATAATAGCTATAAGCTATAAAAATGTAAGGGATCCTAAAATAGGATTGACAATGAGGCAGCCATATATGGGTGCTTTATCCTGGCTAAATGAAACTAAAAAGAAGAAAAGAAAATGAAGAAAGTATGCAGGCAATGCAAAATGTTCGTGGAAAAGGACAAATGCCCAAATGATGGCAGTGATAAATTCACAGATAACTGGAAAGGAAGGATAGTCATAATAGATGCAAACAAATCTGAAATAGCAAAAAAAGTCAATATAAAAGTCAAGGGAGAGTACGCAATAAAGATAAGATGATGAAAATAATACATAATTTCGACAATAAACTGTATAACAGAACTGAATACTTGATAGAAGTAAATCATCCTATGGAAAAGACTCCAGAGAATGTAACATTCAGGAAAAAGATAGCTGAATTAACAAAGAACAAGGAAGACCTGATAAAAATAAAGGGGATTCATACAAGATACGGGCAGGGTATAAGCGACATATACGCGTATGTTTATGATGACGAAAAATCATTAAAAAATTTTGAAGTAATAAATAAGAAAAATGGCAAAAAAGACAAAGGAAAAGAAAAAAGCAAAAAATAAAACTCCCAGCAAAAGATATTCAAAATATAAAGTTGAAGAGGGCAAGTTAGTAAGGGCTAAATCATGTCCAAAGTGCGGAGCAGGCACATTTCTTGCAAACCATAAAAATAGATATTACTGTGGCAAATGTCATTATGTTGAAATCAAAAAATAGAATCTTTCTCACCTCTTTAATATTTTTTAATCGTTTGTTACTAACTTTTTATTATTATAAAACCCACGAAGACTCCATCCGAAGATAGAATCTTCCTGGGAAAAAAGAGGTGATTATAAATGGGATATCCTAATAGTATATAAAGCTTTCGGTTAGTTCTTATTTTAAAGTAGTTACATATTTTTTTATATAATCAGTAGTCATAATTCACATGAACGATCAGATTTACAATATGCTCATACAAAAAGATGAGATAACTTGGCAGTCTTTGCTTCTTGATTTGATAAAATCAGAGCAGATGAATCCATGGGATATAGATATTACCCTTCTAACTAAGAGGTATATAGACACAATAAGAAAAATGCAGGAGGCAAATTTCTTCATTTCAGGAAAAGTGCTCTTGGCATCAGCATTGCTGTTGAAAATAAAATCAAACAAGCTGGTAAATGAGGAGATATATAATTTTGATTCCCAGTTGTTCAAGCAGGAAGAAACCTATGAAGAGCTAGAGGAATTGTTTGATCAGGCTCCAAATCCGGGCGAGCAATCCAGACCAAAGCTTACAATAAAAACTCCGATGCCAAGAAAGAGAAAAGTAACACTGCAGGACTTGATGACGGCGCTTAACAAGGCATTAGAAACTGAAAAAAGGAGAAATGTAAAGAGGGAATTACTAAATCGCATTGATGTTAAACTGCCAGAAAAGAAGATAGATATTTCTGAATTAATATCTGGTGTTTATAGCAAAATAGTTGAATTCTTCAAGACAAAGGAAAAACTAACTTTCACCCAATTGGTAAACAGCGATAAAAAAGAGGATTTAATATATACTTTCATCCCTTTATTGCATCTTGCTACGCAGGAAAAAATAGACCTTAATCAAAATGAAAACTTTGGGGAAATAGATATAGCAATGTACCAAAAGGATAGGGTTCTGTAGAAAATCTAAACATTTATAAAATAATAAACAATACAATATTGAGGTGGTAATAAATGAGCTTTAATTACATAACCCTAATAAAAAGACCCTTTACAGATTTTAATAAATTATCAATAGGTGTTATTCTAACAATAATTCCATTCATAAACATACTAACTGGTTTTCTTGTCAAAGGGTATAAATTGGAATCTGCAAGGACTGCCCAGGACAAAAAGTTTGCAATGCCTAAGTGGGAAAAGTTTGGAAATCTTTTTGTAAGGGGTTTGTTATCATGGATTATAGGGATAATATATATGGTTCCTGCAGCAGTATTAATATTATCCTCAATAGGGAAAGTTCTTTACAACATATTCCTGCAGTATGGAGTAAATCAGGGATTAAGCCTTGGTGATCAAGTTTCAGATCAGTTGATACAAAATGCATTGGTTCAGAATACAACAATGATTCCGTTGTTTGTTGTAGGGGTATTATTGGCATTGCTTGCTGCTTATTTGACACCAATTGCATTGATGAAGTATGTTGAAAAATACAGGTTTGGAGATGCATTCAAATTAAATATAATATTCAGAAAAGCATTCACTTCAAAGTATTTCATAGCTGTATTGGCTGTGCTTGTATATCTTGTGATAATAAGTTTGATTAATGGAGCATTGAATTTAGGATTTGGTGCAATTAATGTGCAGATATTATCAGCAATATTGATATTGATAGTGAATGGGTTGGCAAGCTTCATAGTTATAGTAACAAGCTACACAATATTCGGAGAAGTTTACAGCAAGTTAAAGTAATTTCTTTATTATTTCTTCTTTTTTTAACATTTCTTCCCCGCCTGTTTTCATATTTTTTAACTTGAATTTATTTTTCTTTACTTCTTCAGAACCAACAAATAAAACATAAGGAATGTTCATCTTGTTTGCATAATCCAATCCTTTGCTTATCTTGTCAAGAATGATCGTTCTTATTTTATTCTTCCTTAGAAATTCAGCAAGTTCTATGGAATCCTTTTCCTGCTGGATATTAATTATAAGGCATTGAATGTTATCTAATTTTATGTTTGCTAATTTCTGAAGTCTGTCCAGTCCAAAAGCCAATCCTGTGGATTGTATACCATCTATTAAATAAGCTCCACCTGCAACAATGGTTTCCCTCATTCCTTTTGATTTCACTTCAAACACATTTCCATTGTAATAGCTCAATCCTCTTGCAAGTGTGGGAAGAAAGCTAATTTTGACACCAAAATATTTGCAGTATTTCTGAAGCTCTTCTATGTCCTTGTAATTTTCATATTTTCTGAAATCAATTTTCTTTAATTTATCTATTAATTTTTCTGCATTGTATTTTTTTAGATTATTCTTGACTTCCTTCTCGCTTAATTTGTCTAGCTTGTCAATCTCCCTTATGACTTCTTCCTTATTTTTTATTCCTTCCTTGTCCAATATTTCATTAAGCAATTTTCTTGAGTTGACATAAATTTCATAATTTATTCCTAATTCATTCAAAACATTTGATGTTATTTTCAAGACTTCAGCGTCATCCTTGTAATCAGAGCCAACAACATCAATGTCGCATTGCGTAAATTCTCGAAATCGGTTTGAAGATATCGGCTCATCCCTGAACACGCTTCCTATCTGATATCTTTTATAAGGCAACTTTTTGTTCTTTGAGATTCTCTTCAACTGGAATGTAAATTCATATCTTAATGCCAAATCCCTTTTGCCCTTGTCTTTTAACCTGAATATGTCTGATATTACTTCATCACTTTCATTGTCTTTCATGAATTTTTCAAATTCTATTATGGGTGTTTCAGCAGGTTCATAACCATATAATCTAAAATTATTTATCAAAATCTCTTTTATTCTCTCCCTCTTGAGAGATTCTTCCCCGGTTACATCCTTGAATCCTTTAACGGTTTCCATTTTCATAGCAAAAGCGAATGGCGGGACTCGAACCCGCGATTTCAAGCTCCACAGGCTTGCGTGTTAACCAACTACACCACATCCGCCATATAAATTTTATAGAATTATCTAAATAAAAGTCTTTTCTATTGATGAAAACAATCAACTCGTGTCATTGTAATAAAAAGGAGCTATTCATAGTTTTTAAAACTTTCCAAAACATTTTTAAATTCAATTCTTCCAAGAATTCTTTATGGAAGCAGTAATATCAAGTTTCAGAAGGGGAAGGCATACTCAATATACTAATCAGATGATTATAAATGCGGATATGAACAAGGAAAAAGCAAAGGAATTGATAGGAAAGAAAGTTATATGGACATCACCGGCAAAGAAAGAAATAAAAGGAGTCATAAAAACAACGCACGGAAACAAGGGTTGTCTAAGAGTTCATTTTGAAAAGGGAATGCCTGGGCAATCATTAGGGACAAAGGTGAGAATAGAAAATGGCGGGTCTTAGAAAAGGCAAATGCTACAGCAAGAAGACAAAAGCTTATACTAGAAGATCTAAGGTCAAATCAAAATCTTATATCAAGACAATACCAGCAAACAAAATTGTTAAGTATGATATGGGAAACACAAAGGGAAATTACGAAAATAATGTTAATTTAATATGCAAGCAGGATATCCAGATAAGGCATAATGCTTTGGAATCAGCAAGGCTGGTTATCTTCAGAAGATTGCAGAAGATAGGTTTGAACAATTTTTATCTCAAGTTAAATATTTATCCTCATCATATTCTAAGGGAGAATAAAATGCTTTCAGGTGCAAGGGCAGATAGGTTACAGACTGGAATGAGTCATGCATTTGGAAAGCCAATCGGCTTGGCTGCGCAGGTAAAAAGAGGAAAATCAATATTCACAATAAAAGTAAACAAGGAGCATTTGAAGTCTGCTGCAGAGGCAATTAGATTAGCAATTCCAAGATTGCCTGCTAAGTGTTCTGTTGAGATTGAGAAGAATTAAACCAACTCAGCTTTTTTTTGTGTAAAAAAACTTGGGAAATTTCTTTGTATATAACTTCTTAAAACCAATTCTTTTTGTATATAATCCATTAAACCTCTTTGTTGTTTTATATAAGTCCTTAAACCTTCCAAACAAACAACCTCTTTCTTTTGTTCTTCATCCCAAAATTTAGATAACCATCCAAATGTTCCTGAATTTTTTTTAAGATAATCAAAAATTTTATCAAAATTAGATTCATTATCTAAAGTAGTCACTGCATGAATTCTATGAATATATCCTCTCCCAGTATCAAATTGGTTCCATACAAGACAACCATTAAAAACATAAAGAGGTATAGACTTGGGATCAATAGTTTTATCAATAACTCTTTTACTTTCTTTATCTAAAATAGTTTCAATAGATCCATAATTTCCTCCCGTACCATCAACACCAGCTATATCCATATTACTTGGGATTGAACCATCAAGTCCCATTAATCCAATTCTCCTAATTAAAAATTCACTCATAAATAAATTAAAAGTTCTTGAATATAAAAATATTTGTTTTCACAAAGGTATATTATTTAACCATAGGAACAAAAAGAAAATCACCTAAATCTTCTTTTATTATTTTGTCTTTCTTCTTGATTATTTTAAGCATCTTCTGTGAATATTTTCCAACAGGTGCAATCATTGTGCCGTTGATCTTTAATTGTTTAATCAGCTCAAAGGGAATCTCATTTGGGGCAGCAGTCAATATTATCTTGTCATAAGGTGCATATTTCTTCAAACCAAAATAGCCATTCCTGTGAAATATTTCATAATTATTTATTTTTTCTTTATTAAGATTTTTTTCAGCAAATTCAATCAATTCCTTGTGAACTTCAAGGGAGTAAACAACTCCTTTTACAATTCTGCAGATAAGGGCCAGATTATATCCAGAGCCAGTTCCAATTTCCAGAACTTTATCATCCTCTTTTAATTCAAGGGCCTGCAGCATCAGCATCACTGTAGAAGGCTGGGATATTGTCTGCCTGCATATGATTGGCAATGCTGTATCCTCATAAGCTCTTTTTTTATCTAAAACAAAGTTTTCTCTTTTTACTTTCCTGAAAGCATTCAGTAATTTAATATCATTTATCATTCCAGAATTTTTCCAGTAATTAATCAGGGACTGTTTTGACATATAGTTAAGGAGATTAAAGATTATTTAATTCTTTTCAAGAGAAAAGTTTATTAATGGATTTATTGAAAAAAAAAGATATGAAAGCGGAAATATTTAATTTTAATAAGTGGATTAAAGAGACAAACCCGTCAAAAATAAAAAGTAAATTTGATAAAATTCTCAAAAAATCAGGATTTAAAATTCTTAGTTTTTGTGAACATCATTTTGAACCTCATGGATATACTGCTTTGTGGTTGCTGGCTGAAAGTCATTTTGCAATCCATACTTTTCCTGAAGAAAAAAAGGCATATATCGAATTATCAAGTTGCAACAGGAAATTATATGAAAAATTTATTGGGTTATTGAACGAATAGTTTATATAAAATTCATTCAGGAAGAAATCAGATAAACTTAAAAATAAATGATAATTAATTATTATTATGAAAAAAGAGAGTGAATTCATTCTGTGGTTTAGCGATATAAATATGGATAGTCTGCCGAAGGTTGGCGGAAAAGCGGCTTCCCTTGGGGAGATGTTCAACATAAAGCTTCCAATTCCAAATGGATTTTGTGTCACTGCATACGCATATGAACATTTTCTTGAAAAAACAAACATAAAAACAAGGATATCAAGGTTATTGAAAAACATAAATGTAGAGGAAACAGAAAATCTTGAGGAAACAGCACAAAAAGTGCAGGATATAATTCTTGAGCAGGAAATGCCGATTGAAATAAAGAAAGAAATTCTCGAGTCTTATGAAGTTATGAACATTGATTCTGGTTTAGCAAATGCAGGGCAGTCAGCACTAAACCTGATAAAAGCAGGGAGGGATTTGCCATATGTTGCAGTTCGTTCTTCAGCAACGGCAGAGGATCTTCCGGAGGCATCATTTGCCGGGCAGCAGGCAACTTTCCTTAATGTAAAGGGAACAAAGAATGTTATTGAAGCAGTGAAGAAATGCTGGGCTTCTTTGTTCACAGCAAGGGCAATATATTACAGGACCAAAAATAATTTTGATCACATGAAAGTTTATCTCTGTGCAATAGTACACAGGATGATAAATGGTGATGTATCTGGAGTCATGTTCACTGCAAATCCAACAACAAATGACGAGTCAGAAATTATGATAGAGGCTTCATATGGTGTTGGAGAAACAATTGTAAGCGGCTCAGTAAATCCCGACAATTACCTTGTCAACAAGGAAGATTTATTCATAAAAGAAATAAAGATTCATAAGAAAGATTTTATGATAACAAGGGATGATAATAATGGTGAAAATAAAAAAATACAACTGGATGAGCAAAAAGCAAATTCTCAGTGCCTTAATGAAAGAAGAATAAGAGAATTGGCTGAGTATGGTAAAAAGATAGAATCACATTACAGGAAGCCAATGGATATTGAATGGGGAATTGAAAGAAACAAATTATACATTTTGCAGGCAAGGCCGATAACAACATTGAAGAAAGAGCATAAAAAAACAGATGAGCTTAAAGGAGAGGTTATTCTTGAAGGTTTGAATGCATCTCCAGGTATTGCATCCGGCGTTGTAAGAATAGTGAAGGATATTTCTGAAATAAATAAGATACAGGAAGGGGATATTCTTGTAACTAGAATGACTGATCCTGATTATGTTGTTGCAATGAAAAAAGCTTCAGCAATAGTAACAGATGAAGGAGGAATTACCGCACATGCCGCAATTGTATCAAGAGAGCTCGGAATACCTTGTGTAGTCGGTACTGAAAAAGCAACTCAATTATTGAAGGAAGGAGATGTAATAACTGTAGACGGTGAACATGGTAAGGTATACAAAGGTGACTTAGGAATAAAAACTCAAAAAATTGAGGAATGGACAGGAGAAAAGTTATCAACAAAGACAAAGATATACATGAATCTTGGAGAGCCTGAATTGGCAGAAAGATACAAGAATCTTCCTTTTGATGGAATTGGATTGATGAGATTGGAATTTCTCATAACTTCTTATATTGGAAAGCATCCATTATATATGATTAAAACAGGAAAAGGAAATGAGTATGTGAACAAATTAGTTGAAGGAATTTCCAAAGTCGCAGAAGCAATATATCCAAGACCCATGATAGTAAGATTCACTGATTTTAAGACAAATGAATATCATAATCTTGAAGGCGGTGCTGAATACGAAGAAAAAGAGGACAATCCAATGATAGGTTGGAGGGGTGTTTCGAGGTATATCTCAGAGGATTATGTTGAGGCATTTAAATTAGAATTGAAAGCAATAAAAAAAGTAAGAGAGCATTATGATAATGTCCATGTGATGCTGCCATTTGTAAGAACTGTTTGGGAAGTAAGAAAAGTTTTGGGAATAATGGCAAATGAAGGACTTACAAGGGATGATGATTTCAAGATATATTTGATGGCAGAAGTTCCTTCGATGGCTTTAATACCTGAAGAATTTGCTAAACTTGATATCGATGGTGTTTCCATAGGATCAAATGATCTGACACAAGGTGTTTTATGCATTGACAGGGATTCAAGAAAATTAGGAAAGCTCGGTTATTTTGATGAGAGGAACAAGGCGGTATTAAAGGCAATGAGCAATATATTAAAAACATTCAAGGAAAACGGAAAGATAATTGGAATTTGTGGCCAAGCTCCGTCGAATTATCCGGAAATTGTAAAATTCCTTGTGGAGCATAATATTGATTCTATCTCAGTAAATCCAGATGTTGTGGTTAAGACAATGAAGTTTGTTCATGAAACTGAAAATTCTTCTTAATTTTAAAGTGATAATTAAATCGAAACCTTTATATAGTAATGTATTTACTAAATAGTAACAAAATATAACCATAAAAGGGGGTTTCAAAAAAATAAAATGACAAACGAAAATCAACCAACACTAGAACAGATGTTATTAGATTTATCTGGTGAAACTGAGATTCTAAAAAATTTAGGCAAATCTAAATCAATAGAAGAACAATCTAATCTTTATGATATAGCAGCTCAAATGATAAGTCAAGAAAAGAATGGTGAAAATCATGAAAGAGTGATAAAAGAACTTACAAGAGATCCAATATATGCTTATATGCAAATTGAAGGTCATAGAGATAATTTCGCTCAAAGTATTCAGGATTTATATAAAGAAGGAAAAGGAAAAATTGCAAAAGATATTGAATCAAAAATAAATAATAATTTAAGACAAGCAAAAAACAAAGCAACAGCTTCAATCATTTTAGCAAATTATCTAACTGATATATTAAAAACTCCAGAAGTTACTCAAGATGAAGTAGATGGAATAGAAAGAGAAGAAATTTATAAAATGAGATTGCCATATGCATTTGAAGCAAGAGGCTCAGTAGAAGGGTATAAAAACTTAGAATTAAGAAAAGCAGCAAGCAAATATTTAACAGAAACTAAAGATGGAGATGAAGTAAAATATAGTATTAACTCAGAAAAATTAAAAGAAGTTATGGAAAATGTCATTAAAGGAGCATCTCTATACGGCAGAACATTAACAATTGAAAGACAAATGCAGGAAGCACAAAAGAAAGCTAAAGCTGCATAAACTTTTTTCTTTTTTTATTCTAATTTTTTTACAATATTAGCCATTTCACCGACGAATTTATCAACTTCTTTTTGATATTCATCTATTTTTTTTGAAGGAACATTGATGTCAGATTTGCTTAATGAATGAACTACCCCATAAATTTCTCTGTATAACTTGACATATTTTCCATTCAGCATTTTTTTCTTTACAAAATATTCTTCAAGCATTTCAGGAATATGCTCTGGTGAAGGTGCAACCTTATTTGCTATCATCAAAGCTGCATGAGAACTGTCAACCATTGCCCAATAAAGAGAATCAACAGCCAAATATAAGCCATATCTTGCTCTTGCCAAATGATGCGGAGCCCTTCTTAATGCATTGTAAATTGCTTCTGCTGAAGGTTTTATTTTTCCCTTGGCTAGTAGCATTTTTAAAGGATCAAAAAATCCTCCAAAATCAATCAAAGACTTGCCATATCTTACAATATTGATTGCAACCGGCTCTCCTGCCTTGAATTCATCCCAGAATACAGACAATGTAACAGTATTGATGTGCAGTTTATCCCAATTTTTATTCATAGCAACTATTTTTTCAAGTTCTTCCCTGTACCATGAAATTAATTCTTCATCCCATTGGATAGTGCAGTCATCAATGAAGATTATTATGTCAATGTCGTTTTGTTTTTTCAGATCTTTTGCAACGCTTCCAAAAAGAACTATGGATTTGACTATATTCTGAAATTTCTTATAAGCCTCAACTGCAAAATCATAAGCTATTTTATAATTTTCTTCCAAAATACAATCACCTCTTATAATATATATTTTTGATTATTTATTAATCTTTTTATTTCTTTTAAATTACCTGAAATCCTAAAAAACCAAGAAATCCAAAATATCCCAAATTTTTTTGATCTTTCATTTTTATTGGTTTGGAGTTCCTGCAAATCTTGACTTGTCTCCTGGAACATTACCTCCAAGCTCTTGTGGCAATCCTGAAAATCCAGCGCCATACAAGTCAAAGTGCTTCTCTGGAAACATAATTCCGTATCCCATGCTGTATTCAGCATGAGTATAAGCAACATCTTTCCAGAAAGGTCCTGCCTTCATTTCATACAATGGTGAATTAAAATATTCAAGTTCATACAACCTTGGTGATTGCTTGAATTGTGATGCAAATCCTCCTGATTCAACTATGTGGGCAACTTTCCCATATTCATCACCCAAACCTTCCCTTAATTTTTTAAGCTGCTCTTTTATGGGAACAGTTCCCTGTCCCGGAGCAAGGTGCGAATCACTGAAGCCAAAATTATCAGTGACATGAATGTGCTTTACAACAGGAGCAATTCTTTCTGCTTCTCTTGCAATGTCTTTATCACTATAACCAAATTTTCTCAATTGAGTAATATGCCCTACATCCCATGTGGCGCCAATCAATTTCTTGGAAATTTCTTCAGCCTTGCTTCTTGACACTTTTTTATCCTTGACTAATTTGTCAGCAAATAATTCCCTTGATTTTTCAACAGCTTCTCTCAAGGAATCAGCTCTTCCTAAAGTCCAGTCAGGAAATACATTTTCAACAGCAATGACTGGAGCCTTGTCTTTGTATTTATTATAAGCATAAATTGCAGAGTTTGAAACAGTTTCTGAAAGCTTATCCTTTGCAAATTCATCAGTTGAAATATACCTGTTGGGGGTTGGCATGCTTTGAATTATATTAAGAAAATTCTGTCTTCTTTTCTGTTCTTTCCCCTCATCCCTTAAATCTTTCATAAAAGATTCGCCATATTTACTATCAAGTTTTTTTAACTCACCCATTAATTCCTCTCTTCTATTTTTACCATATTTTTCTACCAAACCTTTTTGATCTTTACTATATTGCAATTCTTTCTTGGAAAAATCAATTAAATCGCCAAATTTCTTATCATACTCCTTTACAAATAAATCTCTTTCCTTTTTTGGGGCAAATCTTGAAAATTTATCATGCAAATCCTGCAGTTGAGTGTCCATATGCGTATTAAGTTCATCAACATGACCAATCATAACTTCTCTTTGTTTAATAAGCATATCTAACTTTTCCCTTTCTTGTTTTGTTAAAATCTCCTGAGCTTTTTTTAAATTTTCTTCATTTAATTTTTCATAGTCCCCAATAAGAGGTTTAAGCTGAACATCAACCATACGCAACCTGTCATTAATCTCTGCCTTTTCTTTTTCATAATTGAATAATTGCAGTTTTTCCTGATCCCATGTTGATTTGTTAAGCATTTTCCTTCTCTCTTCTGGACTCCATATTTTCTGTCCGCCAAAATATTCTCTCTCCTCATATTCCAAGGGGGCAATCTGATGCCTTGAATCAGCCTGATCAATGACAAAAACTTTTCTTTTTCCCTCAGGAGGAATTTCTGTTTCACCAAATGCTTTTTCCTTCTGCCATTCAAAGGCAGGAATACCGCCGGAAGAATGAAAGTTTACAACGGTGCCAGCCCCCAAATCAGCGCCCCGATCAATCATGTGTTTCATGCTCTCTTCAACTTCCTTTCTTTTACCTTCACTCCATCCTTCTTTTGCAAAACCTGCTAGATCCATTTGTGCTGGAGCATGAATATTAATATGTGAACCAGTCAATTCAGACATTCTTTTTAACTCTTCAAAATGCTGTTTAGGAACAGAGTCAAATAATTCTGGGGAAATTAACTCCAACTCAATATGCTTCACGCCTGCATTCAGTCTTGAACTTGCTTCCTGAATTTGATTTGCTGTTTGGGGAGATGTAGTAGCACCCAGCATGCCGCTTTCTACATAAAACTCCCTCTCGTTGTTTGTTCTGTATGAATTAGTGAATGTGTCTACCATCTTGGTTTCTTCCTTTCTTTTTCATGAACTTCCTCTGATACTGAAGCATAACCCCTTGACTCCTGATTTGAAGTTTCATATCTTCCAAGATCAGATATTACTTCATCACCTGGTTCTCTAATATCTTTTCCCATGAACTGCTCGCTTGCCCTTCTCTCTATAAGACTTTCATTTCCAGATATAAAAGATTTTCCTTCATTAATATCAATTCTTCTGTTTGCTCCCTCATACCTCAAGCCAGAATCCTCAACTTTTCTTCCCTGATAAAAATCAGTATTTGACTGCAGCCCATATTCTATTTTTTTCTCTTCTTTCTTCTCTTCCTCGGGCAGTGGAATGAATGCAACCTGTCTTTCCAAGGTTCTTTCTTCTCCCTGTTCTTCATCAGGAATGCTCCATTCAACCCTTCCTCTTGTCTCTATCTGTGCAACGCTTTCAAGCTCTTTTATATCTTCTATGATTTCCTTTATTTGCTTTTGTAAATTCTTGTCATTTGTTTCTTCAAGTAATTTTTTAAGATAAATTAATTTATCCTTATTACTGCTGGTTTTTCTCAGAATTCCCTGTATCTCTTTTAAATCTACCATGTTACCATGCCATGGGCTTTCTTGTAAATATCATACAATGCATAATTCATGCCTTCTGCTTTCTCCAATGCTGCTTTCTTAATATATTTCTCCGGAGAGGGCATCATATGCTTAAAGCCAAACATGTTTAATAAATATCTGAACGGTTCAACAGACTGTTTGAATCCTTTCGTAACACTTCCAAAAGGGGAGGCAAATATATCAATTTTCCTTTGTTTCATGAATCTTATCTCATTATCAATCTCTCTCTGATATCTTTTCTTTTCTTCTGATGTTGATGCTCTTGTCATCATATCATTTAAAAGGCTTAATTTTTCTTTTCCATGTATTTTTTTCAGTTTAGACTGACCATCATCTTCTAAATATTTGTCAATGTCATCCTGTATTTCTTTCAGCGAGGTCCCAGTCATTTCCTCTATTAATTCCATGTCTTCCTGCTCCTTTAATTTATAAATTTCCTCAATTTCCTGATCAGTCAGGGCATAACATTTGAAATTTAAATCAGTCCTTCCTGAATGAATATAATGCGTTCCATACTGCCCCTGATAAGACCTTGGCACTGTTCGAAAAACAATGTCAACCTCTATGCAGGAATAAAATTCCCTTTCAAATTTCATGCTAGCAAAACTCTTGGCGGCATCTTCTGGCTTGAATTCTTTCATACCAAACAAGACAAGATGCATTTCCATGTTTGAAAATACATTAACTAAATTTGGAGAAGGTCCGCCGAATTTTGTTGTAAATGAAGTATTCTCTAATTTCTTAGCAGCAATAAGATATGGCTTGACCCACGCAGTATAGTGTTTCAGAGAAGCAACCTGTGACTTAAGATAAGATCTTTCTATGTTGTATCTTTTTCTCAATTCTGTTTCAGAATTCTTTTCCCATTCAATATATTCCTCCAATCTTGCCTTTAATATTCTTTTAACCCTTTCATTCAGGTCAAATTTATTTATTATTTCTAATTTATCAACAGCCAAAAATGCATCTCTTAAAGTAACAAATTCAAGCTGCTGTGATAACGCATTGATTGAACCCCTGCTTTTTTTGATATCAACCTGATCCATCCAAACTTGTTTCAATGCCAGTCTCGCTGCCTGTCTTACTGCAGAAGTCGGAGAATGCAGATTATCATAATGAGCCAGTCTTATGCTGAATTCCCTCAGATCATAGATAAGATTTATTACTGATCTCACGACTGTGTTTATTGTAGCCATTATTTTCATTGCCCTGTCCTGCATAACAGACATTTTTGTTCCTATGTCGCTGAAATACCCTGAAGCCACAGAAGCATCATACTCATCCTTGTATTTTATAATCTCGGTCATGCCCAATCCAGCAGGATCATTGTCCTTGAAGAAATCAAGAATCCAGAAATAAATTGGTTCAAGGCCCTCTGATATTGAGTCATAGCTTATCTTATAAACATTCTTTGAAAAATTGTATGATAATTCCTTGATATTCCTGACTAGTAATTTCCTGTATTTTGATTTTAAATCAGAATTGGAAGTCTTTTCTATCTCATCCCTTAATATCTGCCTTTCATCCCTGCCTTTCTTCACCTCATTTTCAAGATACTCATAATCCATGATTATATTTAAATATCTGAAGTTTTAAAGTTTTTCTATGTGGATACTGATTTTGGCATTGATTATAGCAGACCAGATAAGCAAGCATTTTCTGACTACAGTTACAAATACTGGCGCAGCCTTTGGAATCCTGAAGAATTTCAATGTTCCTTTATTGATATTTAGTTTGATTGCTTTGGTTATTTGCATTTACTTTTATTTTAAGAATAAAAAAATAAGATTGCCCTTGATTTTTTTAATTTCAGGAATAATTGGCAATTCAACGGACAGGATTCTATTCGGGCATGTTCGTGATTTCATAAATGTTGGATTCTTTCCTGTTTTTAATCTGGCAGACAGCTTTAATTTCATTGGGATAGTTTTACTAATCATTTTACTTTGGAAGAGATAGTATATTTATTTTTAATTTATAAATGGTAACATTTAGTAATATTTATAAACTATAATCTCTAATTATTTTAAATGTTAGAAAAAAAACCTGATGAAATCATAAAATTGGTGCAAAATCTTAATAAAGGAGGGCTGTCTGTTAGAGATATTTCTAGAAGATTACACATATCTTATACCCTCACTTGTATATATTTGAAAGGATTTGGATCTTTGACTGAATATCAAAAGGATCTAGCAAGAAAAAAGGGATTTGGATCTTATTATAAACGTAAAAAGGATTTGGCAAGAGAAAAAGGATTTGGATCTTATTATAAACGTAAAAAGGATTTGGCAAGAGAAAAAGGATTTGGATCTTTGACTGAATATAAGGAATACTTATTTTTTAAAAAAATGTTTAATGATTCATTATCAAGGTTAGCAGATAAACTAAGTTTAACTGGTTATGGTATTAAGAATTTAGAAAGTAATGGAACTAATCTTACTGTCAGGCTTTTGGAAGAAGACACTGATTTTGATAAGGGTTTCGTAGAATCTATTTTTAGAAAAGTCTTGGAAGATGGTTCACAGTATGCTACCCTTAAAGGCAATTTTGATATAAATTATGAAAAAAATACAGTAGTTATAAAGGCAAATGATGTTGAATCAAGAGCTTTTTTGGATGCATATACATCAATTTTGAAAAGAGAAGTTATAAATTAAATCAAATAATTAAAACTAGAAAATCTTTTAAACAATATCTCGCTTTCAAACATATGTTAATTGGATTAATAGGCAAGCCTAGTTCGGGGAAAAGTACTTTCTTTAAAGCAAGCACATTGGCAGAAGTTGAGATAGCTAATTATCCATTCACAACAATAAAACCAAATTCCGGAATTGGATTTGTTTCCGTGGATTGCGTTGACAAGGAATTTAACAAGCAATGCAACCCAAGGGAGGGATTCTGCATTAATCACAGGAGATTCATTCCTGTTCAGATGATGGATGTTGCAGGGTTGGTTGAAGGTGCTTCTGAAGGAAAAGGTAAAGGAAACCAGTTCCTTGATGATTTAAGGCAGGCTGATGGTTTTATTCATGTTATTGATATAAGCGGAAGCACTGACAAGGATGGAAATCCGGTTGAACCTCTAAGTCATGATCCATCGAATGATGTTGAATTTCTTGATCATGAATTGGACATGTGGTATTATCAGTTATTGAAAAAAGGCTGGGATAAATTTGCAAGAAAAGTTCAGGGAGAAAATCAGGATATAAAAAAAGCATTGGCTAAACAATTATCCGGATTGAAAGTTACTGAAGAAAATGTTGAAGCATGCATTAAAAAATTAAAATTAAGCCACAAGCCAACAGAATGGAATGACAATGAATTAAAGCAGTTATCTTCTGAATTAAGAAAATTAAAGCCAATGATAATTGCTGCCAATAAACTGGATGTCGAAGGTGCTCTTCTTAATCTGGATAAGCTAAAAAAGAAATTTCCAGAGTATAAAATAATTGGCTGCAGTTCTGAAATCGAATTAGCATTAAGGGAAGCTGCAAAGAAAAATTTGATTGAATATGTTCCGGGAGACAGCGATTTCAAGATTAAAGGCAAATTAAATGATAAACAGAAAAAAGGTTTGGACTTTGTAAAAAAATATTTGAAAGAATATGATAAAAGCGGGGTTCAGGAGATATTGAACACTTTAGTTTTTGAAATGCTGGATTACATTGTGGTTTATCCTGGAGGCGTTAACAAATTGGAAGATAAAAATGGGAATGTCCTTCCTGATTGCTTCCTGATGAAGAACGGCTCAACTGCGCTTGATTTTGCCTATAGATTGCATACTGATTTCGGAGATAATTTCATAAAGGCAATGGATGTTAAGAATAAAAGACCAGTCGGAAAAGATTACAGACTAAAACACAGGGATGTCATAGAAATAATGTATAAAAAATAATTATTTTATATTTTCTTTCATCTTTTTAATGTGTTCTTCTATTTTCTTTTGGTCTTTTTCAATCATATAAGGTTTTAATTCCGGATCTTTATCAGTATCCATAACCAATGACTGCGGTTTAGCCACTTCTTTTTCATCAAGCTTCTTAAGCATAGTTTCAATAAAAGGAGATAGCTCTTTTTTTTCTTTTTTCATGTATAAATGAAGTAATTTGGTATTTATAAAAATATTGTTAGTAAAGTTTATATATCATGAATACAACTACTATAATATGGAAATTAAATTAAATAGGAAACCAAAAAATCCTATAATAATCGAGGGTTTTCCAGGTATCGGTTTCATAGGCTCAATAACAACGGAATTTCTTGTTGAACATTTAAAAGCGGAAAAGATAGGAAAAATAGAATTTACAGAGCAAACACCTGTGGTTGCAATACACAACTCAGAAGTTGTGGAGCCATTTGGAATATTCTACTCAAAAAAATATAATTTGGTGATATTGCATGCAATAAATCCTGTAAATAATATAGAATGGAAGATTACAGATGCAATAGAGGATATTGCAAAGCAATTGCAGGCAAAAGAAGTAATAAGCATAGAGGGTGTTGCAAGCATGAACAAGGATTCATCAACATTCTATTACAGTAAAAGATTCAATAAAAAGTTTGATAAAATAAATATAAAGCCATTAAAAGAGGGAATTATAATGGGTGTAACTGCCTCAATAATGCTGAGGGAAAAGTTGCCAAGTTCATGTATTTTTGTGGAAACACATTCTCAGTTGCCTGATTCAAGGGGGGCAGCAAAGATTATAGAAGCACTGGACAAATATCTTGGATTAAATGTTGACATAAAGCCTCTATTGCAGAAAGCAGAGAAGTTTGAACAGAAATTAAAGGGTTTAATGCAGCAGAACAAAATGGCGGTAGAGCAGAAAGACCAGAAACAATTGGATTACTTGGGCTAAATTTCTTAGAGAATGAAAAAAAATTTGTACAGAATAATAATTATAGTAGCATTGGTTGGTTTTATAATATCAATTTATCTGACATACAATCATTATGCAGATAAAAATGCGATATGCATAAATAATGAGAATATAAAAACATGTGATAATGTTCTAACTGGATCTTATTCAGAGTTAATATTTAAAATTCCAAATTCATTGATTGGTGCATTTGGATTTCTCACTTTGGGAATTTTTAGTTATCTTGGAATAATGGAAAAGAAAGTGAAAAATAAAATGATTACATTATCTTCAATTGGATTATTTTTTGTTTTATATTTGGTTTATATAATCCTGTTTGTGATAAAATCATTTTGTATGTGGTGCTTCATCTCATGGGTATTAATATTAATTATATTTATATGTTCTTTATTATTAAAAGTTTGATATTACCTTGGTTTCAAGATGACTCCCTTCTCTTAGCCTAAGAACTAAAATATTATCCTCTCCATAAATCCTGAAAAGTTTGTCCCTTCTCTTGATTAATTTGTCTTGTTTGCTTCCATTAACAGCAACTCCATACCACAATATCTCAAGAAAATTTCTTCCCATACTTCTAATCATTTTAAGTCCTTCAAGGTTTCTATAATTAATCTTTAAGATGTATGTGTGTTTATTCTCAGCTGGCTTTGTATTATAATCTTTTTCTCCTGTAAAACCTAATTCAAACATATAACAACACCCCTTTACTTCTTTCTTTTAACAGAATCTTCCTTCATCTTTGCAACTAAACCAGGCAATCCAGTGCCCAAAGGAATTGGTTGATTAAGCATTACATTTTCTATAACAGATTTTAATTTGTCCTCTTCACAAACCAATGATGCATTAACCATATGCTTGATTGGAGTTTCGAAGGAAGCTCTTGCAAGTACAGATTCCTTCTCTGAAGTGATTCCAGTCCTTGTAATTCCCTTGATTATTCCTTTGTTTGTCATGACATCAGCTAAAAACATGATATGCCTTATATCTATATCCAAACCCTGATTTTTTATAACTTCAACAGCCTCATTGATAAGGACTTGTCTTGCTGCCTCTATGCCTAATAATTCAGCAACAACAAACGGGCTGTTTGCTGTGGTTTTTGTTATGTCAACGCCTTCAACTTCAAATACTGATTTCAAATCATCTGTTGTACAGTAAATAACATATTCATTATCACGCTTAACAGGAGTTACCTGTCCGACATTCTTTATTCCTTTGATATTTACATATTTCAGCTTCTCTTTTAATTTATACAAAGTAGATAAAGAATCTTTTTCTTTCGGTTTTATTTTCAATATGCCATTGTCTCCCTTGACATCCATATCCTTGAAATTATCTTTTAATGTAGTAAGAATCTGACTCTCTGTAATTTTTAGATCCCTCATTTCTTTCTTATTTAATAAAACTTCAATCCTGAATTGTGTTAGATTAAATGAAAATTCATCAGCTATGTCCTTTAGTCTTGTTTCCTTGATTAAGGCTGCTATTATTTTTACCTTGCTTAAATCAGTTTTATAGCCATGCTTAAGATAAATTGTTGTCAGTGGTGTTGATGGTTTTTTTCTTGCATCAAATAATTCTATCAATCTTGCCAAACCAAGATTAAGGCTCATCTCTGCAACACCGGCAAAGTGGAAAACCCTCAATATCATCTGCGTGCCTGGCTCTCCAAAAGACTCGGCAGTTATGACACCAATGGCTTCTCCAGGACTAATCTTTGCTTTTTCAAATTCCTCTCTGACTCTTTTCAATACTTTCTTTCTCTCATTTGAATCAAGTCCTTTTGACAATTCTTTGACTTCCTCAATCAATAATTCAGGTAAGTCATTGAATTCGTCATAAACACTAGACATTTGCTTTTACCTCTCTGACAATTCTTTGAACATTTATTTTACCGCCTTCAGTTTTTGAAACATCAAGGCCGTCATCACCAAATTTAAACTGGATTATCTTCCCGCTTGCATCCCTTAATGTATTGTCATACTCAATCCTCATGTCCTGCAATGCATTTGCCAGTCTTCTGTAAAGATAACCAGATTTAGGTGTTCTCAATGCAGTGTCCATAAGTGAATCCCTTCCTGTAATTGAATGGAAGAAAAATTCAACAGGAGTCAATCCTTGTTTGTATCCATTCTTGATAAATCCCCTTGATTCAGGGCTCAATGAATTCCTCTTGAATGTTGATAATGTTCTTCCTTTATAACCCATATTAATTCTCCCCTCCCCCATTGCCTGTTGTCCAACCATTGCAGACATCTGTGCTAGGTTTAGGAAATTACCCTTAGCTCCGGATCTTGCCATGATGATTGTAGGATTATTCTCTGAAACATTTTCATAGACATTCTCTCCTATCTTGTCCCTTAGCTGGTTTAACTGCCTTAGTATCAAAGTTTCAACAGTCCCATATTCATCCATTCCTGGCAATAGTTCTAATTTGCCTGTCTTATGTTCTTCAATGATTTCATTGACTTTATTTTCAACATAAATTAATTTTTCCTTGTTTTTCATTATAACATCTTTTGATAAATCAGTGTCGGATATTGAAGATGTGAATCCCTTTCTTAATAAAATTTCAACTCCAAGCCTGAATATCTTGTTTATTAATTCTATTCCTTCCTCTGCTCCATAAACAGCATGAAGCCTTCTTATCAAAGTACCATTGTCCTCTCCAATCGTTGCCTTGTCTATTACCCCTTCAATTAACTTGCCGTTTTTTATTATGACATCATGTTTTTCCTTTGAAGTGCCTATGAAGCTCAAATCTTTTGGTAAGATTGCAGAAAATACATCCTTGCCCTCTAAAATCTTTCCAGATTTCAAATTGGAGAAATCGCTTATTCCAATTGAATATAATATATCAACAGCCTCCTCTCTTGAAATCTTCATGTATTTAGTAAGTAAGAAATTTCCTGTGATTGCATCAGTTGTTGTGCCTATTACATTTAATCCATTCTTTGGGCTTATAATGTGATTTTCAACTTCCATCAATATTTCTGCTTCTGCTCTTGCCTCTTCTGTCTGCGGAACATGCAGGTTCATCTCATCACCATCAAAATCAGCGTTGTAGGGATTACATACTGAAGGGTTTAATCTGAATGATTTTCCAGGCAATATTCTGACTTTATGGCACATTATAGACATTCTGTGCAGTGAAGGCTGCCTGTTGAATACAACAGTATCGCCATCCAGCAAATGCCTTTCAATGTAGCAGCCAATCTGAAATTCCTCAAGAATCTGCTCTTTTGTATCCTCGGTTATTTTTTTCTTTTTTCCATCCAATGAAAAGAAATAATTTGCACCTGGATAAATTTCAGATCCATTTTCAACAAATTTTTTAAGATAATTAAGATTCCATTCAGTAACTCTCTCGGGAACTGTCAATTCCTTTGCCACTATCAATGGAACTCCAACTTCATTGAATTTAATTCTTGGATCAGGGGTTATGAAAGTTCTTGCTGAGAAATTAACCCTCTTACCGGCAAGATTATGCCTGAATCTTCCTTCCTTTGATTTTATTCTCTCTGTTAATGTTTTTAATGGCTGTCCTCCTCTATGCCTTGCTGGAGGAACCGAAGATATTGAATTATCAAAATAAGTTGTAATATGATACTGCAACAAATCCCACAAATCCTCAACAATTATTTCCGGAGCGCCTGCATTTATGTTTTCAAATAATCTCTGGTTTATCCTTACTATGTCAGACAGTTTGTGTGTTAAGTCATCCTCTGATCTTTCTCCTGTTTCCAGTGTAATTGAAGGCCTTGTTGTTACAGGAGGAACAGGCAAATCAGTCAGGATCATCCATTCAGGCCTTGCAGACTGCGGATCAATTCCAAATTTTCTTAAATCATCATCAGATATTTTCTCAAATCTGGATTTTACCTGTATTGGCGAAAGTCTTCTGTCATTCTCAACAAAAGATGTTGGTTTCTCAATTTTTACTGTATATTGCTTAACCTGGCAATGAGGGCATTTTTTTATATTCCTCAATTTAGCCATTAACTCCTTCTTGTTTAATTTGCTGGCGCCTAATTTTTCCTCTGTCATTAAAATTTTATTACATTCGCTGCAGAAGCTCCTCAATATAGCAAGTATGACATCAACATATTTGATGTGAACAACAGGTCTTGCCAGTTCAATGTAGCCGAAATATCCAGGACAGTCCCTTAATTTCTTTCCGTCGGTAGGGCAAACCAAACCAGGATCAATTACTCCCATTCGAACGTCCATTAATCCGCCATCGACAGGATATCCCTCTTTATCATAAAGTTCTGGGGTGACTACCTTGCATACAGCCATCTTTCTTATCATCTCTGAAGATAATAGTCCAAATGTTATGCTTCCGACTTTTTTGTATATATATTTCATTTTAGTATTTTGATTTTAGTTTTAATTTTGGATATAAGCACAATGCCTTTAACTCATCCAGCAATAATTTGAATGCATAGCTCATCTCTATTTCATTAACCTCAACATTCTCTCCATAAATAGGACAAATGTATTTTCCCTTTCTTACATCATGAATCGCAACCAATCCTGATTTTTCAGATATAGGAAGAATTGTCTTATCTGAATCAAATCTTTCCTTTAATAGCAATGATGCGCCGTGAGCTACAAAACAGTCCTTCTCCATCTCTCCCAATCTCAATCCTCCGCCCTTTCCCCTTCCTTCTACAGGCTGTCTTGTCAATAGCTGAACTCTTCCGTATGCTCTCGCATGCAGTTTGTTTGCAACCATGTGCTCTAATTTAAGATAATAAATATCGCCAATATATATTGTAACCTCATATCTTTCTCCTGTAATTCCATTATACATAACTTCTGTTCCGTTGTCCCTGAAACCAAAGCTTTTTAATTCCTCTCTTAATTTTTCTTCAGGATAAACGTCGAAGGTTGTTGAATCTATCTGTGTTCCCTTCAAAGCCCCGACTTTTCCAGCCAGCATTTCCAGCAAATGTGAAATTGTCATTCTTGATGGAATACCATGCGGAGAGAAAATAATGTCTGGTGTAATACCCGATTCTGTAAATGGCATGTCTTCATGAGGAACTATCATTCCGATGACTCCTTTCTGACCATGTCTTGAAGCAAACTTATCACCTATTTCTGCAATTCTGTTGTCCCTCAATTTAACCTGGATTATTTTGTTGCCTTCCTCATTTTCAGTTATTATTGTTGTATCAACAATTCCTGTTTCTCCTCCTTTTATTGTTGTTGAGGTTTCCCTTCTTGTTGATGCTGCAACGCTGAATTCTTCCAATTCACCCAGGAATCTTGGTGGTGATGTTTTTCCTATGATGACATCCTCTTCATTTACCTTGGCACCGGTGTAGATAATGCCGTCATCTTCCAATAACCTGTAATCCTTCTCTGATTTGTATCCTTTAACTTCCTTGTCAGGAATTGATATCTCATCAACCAGTCCTCCGGAATATCTTCTTTCCTCAGCAAGATATGGCCTGAAAAATGTTGATCTTGCAAAGCCTCTCTGAATAGAGCCCTTATTGACAACTATGGAATCCTCCATGTTGTATCCCTTGTATGACATGACGGCGATGACAACATTCTGGCCTGCAGGATGCTTTTCATAATTTATAACATCATGCATGAATGATTTAACCATTGGTCTTTGAGGATAATGCAGGATAGAGACGTCAGTGTCCATTCTTACATGAAAATTTGAAGAGTATAATCCCAAGGATTGCTTCTGAATTTTATTACCTCTTATTAATCTTGAAGAAGAGCCGTAATTTGAATAAGGAATCAAAGATAATAAAATTCCAAGAATAACAATGCTTGAAATTTCTACATGTGTATGATCGGGCGTTAATTCTTCTTCATTTAATGCCACCAATGCATTCTCCTCTTCTGCAGCATCCACATATTCAAGAATGCCATCCTTAATCAAAGACTCCCATGTTATTTCGTTGTTTATTAACTTGTCAACATGCTCTTTTGTCAGCAATGATTTTCCTTCTTTGGCTCTTATTAGCATCCTGACAGTTCTTCCTCTTGTGCTGTCAAGATAAATTTCATTTAATTCCTTGTCATAATAAATGCTGATATCATAAGGCAATTTTGATGACTTTCTTTTGTCTTTTACACTTTCTATGAATTGCTCCAGATTTTCAACAGATCCTACAAACCTCTGATTCAAATAAACATCAATCATTTCAATCCGCACTCTCCAAGCTGTTTTACTATTTTACTATCATCACTTATTTCCTCTTCAGATACTCTGGCAAGCAGGGCTAAATTCTTTCTAAGACCAATTGGCGTTCCTTCAGGAGTTTCAATTGGGCATAATCTTCCAAAATGGGTTGGATGCAGTGCTCTCGCTTCAAAATTCTCCTGTGCTGAGCTTAATAATGACACAACCCTTTGCAAATGTGATAATGTGGAAAGGAAATTTGTCCTGTCCATGTTTTGTGACACTCCTTTTCTTCCGCCTATCCACGAGCCTGTAGCCATTGCACTTTTTATTCTGGAAGTCAGAAGCTGATCTCTTATAATTATTCTTATAGACTGGAATTTTCCTCTTTTAACAAGCCTCTGGAAATTATACAGCATATCCTGTATTAATGATGACATATTAACTCTGAATAAATCCTCTAAAAGGCTTCCTGCAAGTTTTAGTCTCTTATTCATGTAATGGTCTTTGTCTTCCTGTTTTACTTCACCCCTTGATATCATAAGATATTTCTTTATGTATTTGCACAAATTGTATGCTTTTGAAATCCTATCTTCCTTGTTCAAGCCAACATGAGGAAGCAGGTATTTGTCAATTAAGTCATAAATTCTTTTCTTCCTATCTTCCTGCTGAGCCATTCCTATTTTCTTTGCCAAAAATTCCACTGCATCATCCTGTGTTTTTATTTCAACAGTTTCATAAAGGTTAATGAAAATGTCATCATACTGATTATCTTCAGAGATGGTCTTTGCTATTTCCTCGTCTCTTATCAAACCAAGTGCTTTTATAACGGCAATTATTGGTACCCTGTTAAATCTTGTAAATGTCAGATAAATTGTGCCTGTCCTCATCTGCTCTATGATGTGGGGAATTCTGTAAGAGCCTTTTTCAGAATACACTTTTCCCACAAACTGGCTTGGTCCAACTTTGTTTTTTTCAACAAAAAATTTATTTGAAGCCAGGTCCTCGACAATGATCAATACTCTTTCATTTCCGTTTAATATGAAATATCCTCCTGGATCATTTGGATCTTCATAATTTTCAACAAGCTTTTCTTCGGATAATCCGTGAAGATTGCAGAATTTTGATTTAACCATGACAGGAATTTTTCCTATTAATGCCTTGAACGATTCTCTTTCAACACCGTCGATTACCGCGCTTACATCAAGATAAACTGGGGCAGAATATGTGAGTTTTCTCAGACGTGCCTCAGTTGGATAAATTTTTCTTTTTGATCCGTCAGACTCAACTATCTGTGGCTTTTCAATTTCAATCTTTCCAAGTTTTATTTTAAATTCAGAAACTTCAGAAGGAATGATTGTTGGAAGAACATCCTGAGTTTCAGTTATAATCTTCTGTATACCTTTCTCCATGAAATTATTGAATGATCTTATATTTGAGTCTACAAAAGAATGCTTTTCAAAATAATTCTTTATTAAGTCTTTATATCTGTACATTATACAACAACCCTGTAAAAATAAGATTTTCCCGTCGTTGGAGAGCTTCTTATTATTTCAATTATGTCACCCTTTTCTGGATTCAGTTCTAAAATAGCAGCATCATTTATTTTTATTCTCGGCAATTGCTTTCTGGAAACATTATATTTTTTTAGAATTTCTTTCGTTTCCTCTTCATTGAGTTTTCTATGCTCTGGAATTAAGATATGTTTCATCATATTGTTTTTTTCGGGCCCGGAGGGATTTGAACCCCCGACCTCCTGCTTGCTTTCAGACCTTGTTAAAAGGCAGATGCTCTACCAACCTGAGCTACGAGCCCATAGCGCGAGCTAAGTGATATATTAATAAAAATGTAGTGAAGTGGAATTGAAATGCATTTTGGGCTTGTTTGACTATTATAAGTCTATTTTTATTAAAATGAGCAAAAGAAAGGTATATAAGGCTTTCGTTTTGGAAATTTTTTGTATAATAAAGGTTAAAAAAATTATTTCTTGGAAAAATTTTTTGCGAAATACACCCTGCCAAAAACATTAGAGAGAGCAAGACCGCCATGCCTAGCATACAAATACAAGCTCCTGCTACGGTTCAACCAGCAAACACCTCCAGTAGATATATTTTGTAAACGTCTCTGTCCTTTTTTTCTTAACCGTATAGGCAATCCTGTTTCTTCATTTATATCTTCAGGATTAAAGTATCCGCTTCTTTCTCCAAGAATAGGAGCATTATAAATTATTGTAAATTCATTTGGATCTAATTTTAAACCATACTCAAATTTACCATATTTAACTGGTTTCATTGCTCCTGTTACTACAAAAGGTATCTCTGGATCAATATCCTGAAAACCAGACTCAGACCTAACCATTTCTACCAGATGTTTATGCAATACATAGTTATAACCTTCTCCAGGCCTTACAGCCAATCCCATATTCTGATAATTTTCCCTAAATAAGGAATCTCCAATTATTTTTAATGTATATTCAGCTTTTTCTTGGGATAATGGAAGAATATCCTGTTCTCCAGATAATTCTCTACAATTATTGAATAATTCAGATGCAAAATAAAAATTACTTCCTTGTATATGTCCAATTCCATCCGCTAAATTTAATCCAGGTATAACTACATTTGTTCCTTTCCATTCACTTACTAATTTTTCTAAAGCTTCTCTTGTTAGTTCATAACTTGCTTTTATTACACTAGGAACATTTTCTGGTACTACTAAAGGCGTCCACATATTTGAATTCATTTTATTTACCAAAGAATGGAAAGAAATTAATATTTATAAAAGTTTCTAATTATAACCACTAAATAATTAAGAAATTACTAAAGAACTATTGCTTTTCACAACATACGATCTGTTTTTTATCTTGTATCTTGCCATGGCTCTTGGCAAGATGATTCTATTTTTTACGCCAATGTTAACCCTGTAACTCAAGATTCTCTCTTCTTTTCCTATTAAACTTGGAATATCCCAGACAATGCTAACATCATCCCCATTTCTGTTTACCTTTGAAGGTCTTAAAGTTCCGTAATCGCTTGGAACCGTCTTTGCATTGAATAATCTGTCAACAACTCTTGCATGTTTTATTTCCTTCTTTCCCTTGTTTTTTATCAGCAGAAGAATTTTCATGTAAGATACCCCTTCTTTTGATTTTATTGTCAATACTTTTTTGCTTATTGAAATTCCTGATTCAGTCAAGTAAACAATAAGGTAAATTATTAATATCAAGCCAACTAAAATAAATAGTGGATCCCTATAATTTACTTCCACGCTAATCAGATAATTCTGTCCAGGTTCAATGTCAAAATCCCAGATGTAATAATAATCATTTCCTGATTTTTCAACATAAGAAGGTGCAGGTTCAACGTCGCTGAATAATCTCTCAAATGAGTTCAATCTGTATCTGTAAACCTCATTGTTCGTGATGCTGCCCTCATTTCTTTTAAGAATGCTTATTTTTTTTATTAAAAAGCCGCTTCTTATCTCTTTATCCTCTTTTATATCAGAATGTTTTCCTACAAGTACTTTCTTGGTGTCATCCAATAAAATATCGCTGCCTTTTTTCAGTAAAACCCTGACATCATGAAGGCCCTCTTCAGTTCCCGATTTTATATTCACAAAGAATTCCTCTGTCTTCAATTCAGCAGGAGAAAAATCAACTTTCTTGTAATCACTTTCAAAGATGTCGCTCTCTATGTTTATCTCAACATTGTCTATTGGCTTGTCATACTGGTTTTTTATTATTACTTTCAATAAGTTTGTTTCCTTTTCAGGATTCAAGCCATTAATAGGATAATTTATCTTTTCCAGTTTCAGGAAGCTACCTTCATCAAGAACATGAATCAATAAAGGCTCATAAATATAAACCCCTGAATTTGAGGTTGAATAAACTTTAAGGTTGACTGAATGCATTCCTGGTTTTATT
>Ga0209542_10001759_pt1 | contig 50272 bp, 44 predicted proteins | sample RifCSPhighO2_01_FD_184028 | JGI IMG/M metagenome (GOLD analysis project Ga0209542, IMG submission 184028) | Soil microbial communities from Rifle, Colorado - Rifle CSP2_plank highO2_0.1 (SPAdes) (version 2) | ecosystem: Environmental > Terrestrial > Deep subsurface > Rock core/Sediment ...
CCTATCTTGCCAAAAGAATTCTATCTTTTTGTACATAGTAACGGAAAGAGAGCTTTCTTTACCAACTATCCTGGAGAGAACATAAAAGATAGATTACTAAGAAAGTTACTTTATTTTTTTATCTACCAATGGGAGATGTATCTATGTAAAAAAGCCAAAAAGATTTTTTCGGTTAGCCAATCACTTAAGGACGAAACGGTTTATCAATATAATCTAAACAAAAACAAAATAATTGTAATAAACAACGGTTTGGATACTAATATTTTTAGGAAAAGAGTCGAACCCAAAATACTCACAAAAGACCTGCTATATGTTGGAAAAATATCTTATAGAAAAAACGTCCTCGATTTAATTAACATCTTAAAACTATTAACAGATATCGATCCGCAGTTTAAATTACATATCATGGGTACAAGTGACAGGGGCTATCTACACAAAATCAAATCGAAGATTACCGAATATAAATTAAATGATAGAGTGCTCTTTTATAATTATACGTCTGACGTCGAGCTTAACAAACTTTATGAGAAATGTAGTCTATTTGTCACGACTAGTTTGCTAGAGGGTTTTGGATTGGTTTTATTAGAAGCGATGGGGAAGGGCATGCCCGTCATTGCCTATGATAATTTAGGTTTCAGAGACATCATAGTAAATGAAACATGCGGCCATCTTGTCAAGCCTTTTGACTACCAAGGCTTTGTAAACAAAATAATTTATTTATATAAAAATAAAGATTTATACAAAAAGATGGCGGAAAATGCTTTAAAAAAAGTAGACAATTTTAGCTGGGATCGATCTGTCAGTAAACTAGTTAAGGAATTACAATGAATGGGTCTTTAAAGAATACAAAAAATGAATGGGAAACTCTGGCCAAGCTTGACTCATTATGGGCAATTTTGAGTGAAAAAAACAAGAGATTTGGAAAGTGGGACGTAAATGAATTTTTTGATACGGGCGAAAAGGAAATAGCAGCAGTTATAATTTATCTTAAAGAAAAGGGGGTATTCTTAAAAAGAATTAATAGGGTCCTGGATTTTGGCTGCGGAGTGGGTAGATTAACTAGAGCATTAGCAAAGTATTTCCCCAACGTTTATGGTCTAGATATTTCTGAAACGATGATTAAAATAGCCAAGAAGTTAAATGCAAATTATAATTGTACATTTATGGTAAATAAGAAGGATTTCACATCGATGTTCCCAAGTAATCATTTTGATTTTATTTATTCAAATAACGTTCTTCAGCATTTCCCTAATAAGGAAACCGCTTTAAGGCAAATCTCTGATTTTATTCGGATATTAAAACCCTCAGGAGTAGCATTATTTCAATTTCCGTCTAGCCTGCCGTTTCTCGACAAACTACACCCCAGAAGGAGACTCTATAGTCTATTGAAAAATTTAGGTTTTAGCTATGACTTTCTTTATACTAAATTACATCTTTATGGATTTTCAATGCTATGTTTGTCAATATCGGAAATAAAGTCAAATTTTGGTAATGAAGTAGAAATAATTGATATAAAAAATGTCAAAAGCATTAGTACCTCATATCTTGTAATAAAAAACCAAATGGATTTACCAAAAAATAGTTAATTTTATGAAATATTTTTTAGAAAAATGGATTACGATTTTGTTAGCGTCATCAATCGTATTTGTTTCGGTTCTATTGGCAGAAGCGGTTGTTTTAACCTTGACTAATCAGTTCAAGATATCTTTCGTTTATTTAGCTCTTATTCCCTCTTTTGTTCTGGCAGCTTTTTTCTTCACCTCTGTTAAAAAGGATATCAAATTACTTCCTTGTGTCACTTCGCCAGCCTTACTTTTAATTTTTTTAATTTCAATCATTCTAATATTCTATCCTCATGATACTTTTGGGGGGAGAGATGAGGCTATGTACGCAAATTATGCAACTCATTTAGTTCAAACCGCTTCTTTGAAAATCCCCTCTTACTTAAATAATCTACCAAATGATTTTGTTGAAAATGTCAGAATAACACCACCCGCTTACATTATATACTTGGCAACACAAAAGGTCTTTTTTGGTGTCCAAGGTTTACTTCGCGGTAATGTGATTTTAATAGTTTTCGGTCTTTCTTCTTTTTTTCTAGTCGCATCTTTTCTTGGAGGAAATAGGATTGGCCTAATTTCGACTGCTCTTTTTTCTTCAAGCATGCCTTTTTTGTGGTTCTCCCGCGAAACAATGTCGGAAAACTTAGCATTTTTTCTACTTTGGTCTTCAATATTATTCTTATTCACATTTCTTAAAACAAAAAGGGGCATTTACCTAATCGGTTTATTTTTAAATACTTGGTTATTCGCTTTAACAAGACTGGAAGGGTTTTTAATTCAATTTGTTATTCTTCTAATGCTCCCATTTATACTTTCGAGGATTAAAACTTTAAATATTAAAAAGATATTTTTCATAATGTTCATTTACCTCTTTCTTGTTGTTTCCACTCTATTTATTGCTAAAGCAACGTTCGGCCATTTGATAGAACGACTCGTTCCAGGAGTAGGCATGAGTATAAAATCAAACATTGCCACATTTCTTCCAAAGAAACCCTCCCAAGGCAATATTAAATCGCCCGTTTTGGAGAGGAAATACACACATGAAACCCTCTCAAATAATTTCTTAATTTTTTATAACGAAATGCTGACCAAGTATAATTTTCTTTTAATGATTTTTTCTATAGTCATAGCTGCCTGTTATTTTCTTATCCGTTTAAAAAAGCATAATAAAGTAAAATTATATTTTTTTATTATATTGCTCATCATTTTACCTGAATCCTATAAAATTATTGCCCCCAACGTAACCATTGACCAACCCTGGTTTTACCGCCGATATATGTATGCGTTATTGCCTTTTGGCTATATATGTTTTCTGCTTTTTTTAAATCATCTTAGAATTAAAAGGGCGTTAGTTATTTTATCGGGCGGTTTATTCGTAATTAATATCATACTTTCAGGTCCGATCCTCTTTCTAAAAAACAACTGGGGGTTAGTAGATAAAATGGAGGAAATAACTAAAGATATTTCCAAAAAGGACTTCGTTATCATAGAAAACTGGACGTTGGGATATTATTATCCTGCATCATTTCTAATCATTCAAAAAGAGGTAAGAAGCGCATTTATGTCAACTCTAACACCGCCACACTTTCTGCCCGAAAAAAAGCTTTTTAACAATGCTCCCTACGATAAAATTGTTTTATTGTCTACAAAAGAAAGAAAGGATTACCCGTACTTTAAAATTGAAAAAAAAGACTCTGTAGATGTACAGTACACGCAACTTGTTCCATCATGCCAACTAAATTTTCTAGGAATGGAGAAGGGATTAATCAATCCTTATGATGTGGGGAAATTATCTATCTCAAGTGTTTTAAAATATTGTAGTCAACCGAAAAATGAAAGTGAAAAACATAAAGAAAAATTATATCTTTATGAATTAATTTATCGGGGTAGTAAATGAAATTTTTAACCTTTCGAGAAACAATCCCTCTTAATTTTTTTAACCAGACGATATATAAACCACAGCAATAAACCGTTTAATAAAATCTGGAAAAAACTGAAATACAAGGGCAATATTTTTAAACGTTCTTTAAAGCTTTCTTGCTCATTAAAACTTAAGCCTCCCCTTAAATATTTCGCTATAACCAGGTTAGCGTGATAGGCAGGAATTTTATTTTTAACAATTGACCTTAAAACCCATTCATAGTCTGCCGAAAGTTTGTATTTTGTACAGAATTTACCATATTTTTCAAAAATGCCCCTTTTGGTAAATATTGATTGGTGGTATATCGTATCGTGAGCTAAAAAAAAATCGCTGACATGATTTTGATGTCTCAATATAAGCTTTTTTGGATTACCGAATTCATACAAAGCAATATCACCATAAATAATATCCGAATTGTTTTTCGAAAATAATTTGACGACATTTGAAACAGTATTTTTATCGAAAAATAGGTCGCCTGAATTCAAAAAATAAACAAGGTCTCCGGTTGACCTTTTAATGCCTTTATTCATAGCATAATAAATTCCTTTGTCCGGTTCCGAAATAATATTGTCAATTTTATTCTTATATTTATTGATAATCTTAAGAGTCTCATCCGTTGATTTACCGTCAATTATCAAATATTCAATATCTTTATAATCTTGTGAGGCTACGCTTTTAATTGTTTCCTCGATAGTATCTTGGGCATTTTTGCAAACGGTGATGATGGTAACTTTCATATTTTTATCAATGATTGGTATAAATCGATATAGTTTTTAGTCATCGTTGTTAAAGTAAAATTATTTTTTATTCGTTTAATAGAATTCTGAGATATGCTTTTTAGTTTTTTGCTACTCAAACTTAAAATGTAATCAACTCCGCTAGTCAGGTCATTACAATCCTTGTATTTAGCAATATATCCGTTTTTATTGTGAACTACTGCTTCTTTTACTCCGCCTACGTCAAAAGATACTACAGGTGTTCCACAAGCCATTGCTTCCAACACAGTATTCGGAAAATTATCTGCTAAAGATGTTAGTAGAAAAACATCCGACGATGAATAGTACTGAGCAAGTAGGGATTTATCGAAAATAAAAGGTATATATTTTATATTCTCGTTACTTAACCCTTGATCGCTTAGATTTCCCCCAATACATAACAGAAGAATATCTTTATTTCTGTAATAATTGGACATTATCTCTTGTGCATACTCCCAGCCTTTCCATGGATTGTTTTTCCCACCCTGAACTAGAAAGGTAATAATTTTTTTATCTACCGGTAACGATAATTTTTGTCTTGCCTCTTTTTTGGGGTATTTTTTAAAAATTGCGGCATCAACACCATAGTAGATTAAAGAAATACGTTGATTTTTCAATATACTTGCTTTTACTTTCTGCTCCAACCAATGACACGGTACAACGATCTCTAGACGTGCACTTTTGTAGACCTTTTTCTTTCTCCATTGTAGATATTTCTCATTAGGCCACAGAATCTCCGGATATAGCTTTCTACTGGAACATTGGTAAAAGCCACTCTTCAAAGAACCGTTAAGCGAATAGGCACAATGTGGTGTAATTGCCCACTCATCATGCAAGGTCCAGATTACCGTTTTTTCCTGAGCCATTTTTTGTAATGTAGTGAGATTAAAATAGTAACCATGTAAATTGTGACAATGAATAATATCGGCCTTACGGTATTGCTCTGTTTGTAATATGTGGTTACTTTGGAAAAAATCCAGGTCAGATGCGAATGCAACCGAGAGAAGACGTTGGAGAAAGTTATTCGGAATTTGATAAACATTAGACGCAGTAGAAAGTTTATGTTTAACAAACATGGATGTCGTATGACCATGTTTTTCTAATTCTTGTTTGAGCATCCAGGCGACTTTTGCAGCGCCTCCTTTATTATCATAAGTTGAAATTTGCAAGATGTTTAATTTTCTATTTTTTCCCATGGGCATAAATTTTATATATCTAATTATGCTCTATAAGCATAGATGCTTAATTGCATATCCATGCCTTTATATATGTTTCTTGATATGAACGGCTGCCTTGATGCAAATCCAGGCGCGCTGATATATAATCTAAAATTTTGATTAAGAAGGATTTTAATAATCTTATCGAGTCTTTGTTTTTGATTGGTAAAAGAATGATATTCTACGAATAAGTTTTTAACATTAGATAATTTATCCTTACTGTTTTCCAATACATCAACCTCAGCCCCTTCAATGTCAATCTTTAAAAAATCAACTATTTTGTTTAGAAAATCATTAAGTTTAATTGTATAAATTTTATTTGTATTATTTATATGTGTATTGGTAACTATTCTTCCTGCATCTGCCCCTTCTGAATAAAAATTCATAGTGGATTTTTTACTCCAAACTCCTTTTTGAATTAGTTTAATATTCTTGAGATTAAAAGATTGAATATTTTTTTTTAAAAGATTGAATATTTTTTTGTCGGGCTCAAATGCAACAATTCGTGCGTTAGGGAAAATTTTTTTAAAATAAATAATACTTAAGCCGATATTTGCTCCGCAATCTATGATATAAGGATTTTTAGAAGTTGTGTAAAATTTGTAAATTTCTTTTTCGATAATTTCTTTATACATTGACAAAAACGACGCAGAATCCGGTATAAACAGTTTTTTGCCCATTAACTTTGTTGACGTTAATGTATAACGGGGGAATAAATTTAATCGTAATAATTCATAGAAGTAATATATATTTAATTTTTTTATAATATAGGTTCCAAACATGATAATTATTTTACTTGAAGAATCTACTTAGACCTTGTATTTTTTGATTAATTTTGCTTAGAAGACTAAAATTTTTCTTATAGAAACTGATCATTCTGTTTTTAACTGCTGGTAATTCTTTGATATTTATTTTTTTTACAACAATTTTTGTTGCTAAGTTAGGTATAGTATAACTATTTGAAATAGGACTGTTAATCCCACTTCCATCCAATCCAATATTGTTAACTAAAGATACTTTTGGGTGAAGGCAGAATCCGTTACTAAGGAAAATAGTTGCATACCATTTAACGGCCCAAGTATCTAACTTTCCATCAATATTTTTTTTTAATTGATCAATATAATTATAATATCCGTAATAATTAAAGATATTCTCCTTTTTTGTTTCGTATATTTTGCTGAGAAGATTTCTCGAGTCTTGATCTAGATATTTCCATGCTCTTTTCCAAGTGCCCCAACCCCAGCAAGATGCCTGATTAAAGAAAAATGTGTCCGGTAAACCATAAGATTGTATTGGATACATATAACCGCTAATATGCATTACTTTTCCTTCATTTTTATATAACTCAAGCGCATTTTTCATGTATGTAAGAAAATTTGGAGAAAGAATTAAATCATCTTCTAATACTATTATTCTCCCGTACCTATTAACAATTTTTGTAACTCCTTTAATAATAGATTTTGCCAATCCACGATTTTTCTCCGTTGCTATAACGGTAATTTTTTTAAACCCGATTATTCTTTTGATATACTCCCTTACTTTATCTACTTTTAGTCGATCCTTTTCATTTTTTGGGCCGTCAGAAAAAATAAATAACTCGCTTGCTTTTGCCAGCTTATTTTTTTTTAAGCTTTCTATTGTTTGCCTTAAGTGCCAGGGGCGGTTATAAGCAAAAATAGCTATCGGTGCAAGGGGCATATTTGTTTAAAAAAATATAGAGGAAAAAAATTAATTCTATTTTTTATTTTTTTTAAGGAATATTGCTCTAATTCAGGGAAAATTGGGTCATTAAACTTTTCTTTCCCTCTGATTGCAAGTTCTAGGGCAAAACACAATTGGTTTTTTATCAAAGAAAAAACCCATTCCAAAAGAAAATCCCTTTTGCCAAATATTTTTATGTTCTCAAATGTGTTTAAATAAGAAATACCAACCCAACAAGGAGACTTTTTCGAAACTAAATTTAGAATTTTCCTTTCAAGGTCATTAAATCTACTTGAGATGATCGCTTCATTTATTCTTATGGAGCCTCCAGTTTTCATTCCGCAAACAAAAAAGGGGGAATTATCCATGTATGCAAGCAGGTTATATAATTTATCTTCGCTTTTATAAACATCTGTTATTCCAGGTTCAAAATCGGCAACCAAGACTTTATTGATAATAAAGTCACCAAGACTTTTAAATAATCTTAAGTCCGTACCCTGTGAATCGGTTTTAAACCAATCAATATTTTTAATTTTTAATTCTTTTAATACTGTTGGTAAAGTTATTGAATTTAACTTAATCTTCTTTTTGACATGAAATAAATTATAAAAGTCCCAATTTCTTAAACTTTTACTATCGGGCTCTAGTAAACTTGAGCAGTATGGTGAGCTTGTTAAATAAAAATTGGTCTTTCGTCTTCTTTTGTCGGAAACTATACAGTTAAATGTGTATAATTTTCTGAATCTGGATTTTTCGTTGACAATATAACCCATCTCCCTTTTGTCCGCGTCAAAAGCAATACATATAGAATATTTAGCTATGATGGCCCATTCTTTGGGTAAGGATTCAGAGGCTCCAATATCTATGAGAATCGGCGGATCGGTCGTAAATTCATTTCTCGATAAAATTTTATCAATAATACTCATAACATTAGTGTATTGTGATTTTATGACCAAACGAACCTGTAATTCGTCCTAATGAAAAAAAAATCTTAGATAAACCATAGTACAGTTTTCTTTTAAAAGGATCTTTTTTGCTGCTAAATAAGCATAGAGGAAACATAAATGAACTTATTATAAGATAATACAAACCTCTGAATAAATCCAATTTATTTGCATTCAACAACGAATAACTGAAACCGCGAAAATAATCACTTTTTAACAACCACCAAAAATTAAGTTTGTAATCGGCTACCAAGTGCTTTACTGAAATAGCCGGCACATAATAAATAGGCTCTCCACCTTTTTTAAGCTTAAGCAATAATTCTGTTTCTTCTCCGTATAAAATTTTGTCACCCTTCATTCCTAAATCTGTGTTGAATCCGCCATACTTATTAAATATTAATTTATTAAAAATTATATTACTTCCCGATAACCACTCATTTTTTAATATTTTTGTTTCATGTCCTAAATTTAAATTTCCCCAATTTTTCGGAAACCATTCAGGAATGGGTTTATTAGAAAATCTTTTATATGGCCCACCGAAGACATAAATTTTCGGATTGGTGTTAATAAATTGAATAATTTGTTCAATCCAGTCAGGTTCGGCAATTGCGTCATCGTCGATATAAGCAACATATACCCCTCTTGCGTGTTTCCATCCAATATTGCGTGCATGACTTAATCCTTGAATATCTGCCTTAATATTTCTGATATGAACACGGGTTTTTATGAAACGCTTTACAACTTCCTGTGTATTATCTTTGGAGTTATTATCTATCACTAAAACTTCGTAGAGATTTTTACTCACTGTCTGACTGACAAGAGACTCCAAGCATTTATACAATAGATCTTTGCGACTGTATGTACAGACCACGACTGTGACAATGGGTGTTTTTTTCATTTTTGCGGCTTCCACTTAATAGTGCATAGTAAAGCAAGTTGTATTTTTTGACTTAGAGGAGGACTGAAATATTTACTGAGCGAGGATTTCCAATAGGTTGTCCAAGTCCAGAGTCCTAGTTGAGCTGCATTTATACAAGTAACAAACCACTTGTCAGCAATCACTTTCGCAAATATGTCATGGTGATATTGATTTGCCCGGCAGTTTGACAAGAGAAGTTTTTCTAACCACTTTTTTGTTGCGGTAACAAATTTTTTCTCTGGTTTGAAACGCCAACAACTTATTGCCATATGGATACTAAATTCGTGTTGATCCGGACGGATGCCAAGCTTGTATAACTGTGAAAGTCGAACTCTGTCTGCACTTTTTTCTTGAATCTTGAGATAGGCGTCAATATGTTTGTTATGATACACACGGTGATACAAAAGGACCTCCTGAAGATTAGAAAGGCGTGTATACTTCGTGGTCCTAGTCCAGAATTCATAATCTTCGGCATAGCGAATCGATTCGCTGTAACGCAGATTGTGTTTTTTTATAATATCTCTGCGTATTACCACCGTCGGGTGATAGATTGCGTCATGAAACAGCATAAGTGACCTAATTTCTTCATGCGCAATTGGGCTCTTCCAAATCTCCTCTTTATTGTTATTAATGGTTTGCAACCATGTTCCACAAACCCCAATATGTCTATTGTCATCCATAAATTCTATTTGCTCTTGCAATCTGTCGGGGTGACTAATATCATCGCCATCCATTCGGGCAATATAGTTACCTCTTGCAAGGTTCATTCCTTTGTTGAGTGTTTTGGCTATTCCAAGATTTTTACTGTTTTCAGAATATATTATTCTCGGATCATTGTAAGAAAGAATGACGTCTTTTGATTTGTCAGTTGAACCATCATTAATTATTAAAAACTCAAAATTTTTAAAAGTTTGGCTCAGAATGCTTTCAATTGCCTCACGAAGATATTTTTCTGCATTATAAACCGGCATTAGGACTGTTACTTTGGGGTTTTTGGGCTTCATTAAACAATTACTCTATATTCGAATCCATGACTTTGATATCAGGTCCTCGGTATTTATTGAATCGTCTTGAAACCATTTTCTAGGGGCAATGACAATCTTGTCAGGATTCTTATTTAGCCACGCTCCCCACCAGCCAAATGAGCTGTTGGCAATGATGTTATGTTTGCACAAACTTATTAAGCGCAGATCTTCGTAGCTCTTATTGCCGGTATTAAAATTAATATAGAAAGAAGGGTAGGTCAATTTTAAATTGGCTTTAACCCAGTCAGGGTCATCGGAAAAAAGAAAAAAGTGAGGGTTGGAGATTTTTTTGGCAATGATTGAGATAGCCTGATGATAATAATCTGGACCACACGAGCCATGGTGTTCTCTAGTTTTGGCATCAGAAATATAGTCACCGCGGCGGATATGGATTGCCACTGAATTGCAATTTTGAATTTTGTCAATCATTTTTTTATTCTCCTCATTTGGTTTTTTCTTAAATGTAAACTCACTCCGAATAATATCTTCAATATCGGCAAAGTACTTTTCGCTTGCCCAATATCCTTCTAAGTAGGTATTTTCTTTGATCTTTAATATCTCGGGGTCAAAGTGAAAATGCCTTTCTTTTATATATGATTGTCTATGGAATGGTGTTATCCATTTAATAACTTTTGATAAATATTTGCCAATAAAACTCCTGGGTATTTTTTTAAATTTCTCAATTTCAGCAATACTGGCAAAATTTTCCTGAATATTAAAATCATGTAGCATATATTCTCTAGGAGTGATACCTTCTTGTTTTTCATAGCCTGTGATGTCAAGTTTTAACTGGGTATTATTAATAAAAGCGGCGCGCCGCCCGGCCGCATATTGAAATATCTGATTACCCAATCCGCCAATTAGTTTTGTGACAATCATTGATCTGGTTTTTCAAATTGATATAAAAGCGTCATTCCAGGTAGACCGGTGTTGGTTGCGATAATTTTATAATTAGTAGGGATTGAGCTTAAAACATCTTGGGTTGCCTGAAATGGTCCAACATTATATCTGGATTCTGATGACTGATAAAAGGTGTCGTGAATTAAAATATGGGCATTCGGGACATTTTTAATAATTCCAGTAAGCTCTCTTTTGACAGAGCTATAACTGTGGTCACCATCCAAGAAAAACAGGGGGGTTATTTTTTCCCTGATTTTTTTACAAATTTTCAGGGAAACCTCCAGACCATCCCCTTGGTGTAAAATAACTTGCTTGATTCTTCTCACTAATTTGCCTCTATTTGCCTTAGGATGTTCTATATGCCCAATTTCGTCTGGTAAGTCAATCGAGTGAATTTGGCAATTAATCTTAAAATGATCTGCAGTTTCGTAAAATATTCTTGCTGATTTACCAATGTGTGTTCCCCATTCAAATATATGAGTGGGGTTTAATCTACAAACTGTAGCCACCATCAAACTTAGTTCATTGAGTGGAAACGGATGTATGCCCACAACCGGAATTATTTTTTTCAAAATGAATTCAGAGATAATCCAGTTATTTACTTCAAATTCACTACAGTGTAGGTTAACTGCAGGCTCGTTGAGATGCTTTCGGCCTGATTTTGGTAAGAAAGATTTGATTAAGTTACGCATTCGCTTCCAAAACTAATTGTTGATAAACTTGCTCATATTGCTGAATTATCTTTCCCCAAGTGAACTTTTTCTTCCATGCCGTAAAACCGGATTCTGCCATTTGTAATCTTTTTGGTGGGTGCCTGCAAATATTTTCTAAAATTTTGATAGATTCGTCTATTTTAACTTTACTGTAGCCGCTCTTATCAATAACAGTTGGCAATAAAAGTCCGGATTTTGACCAAGCAATAATTTCTTTTGAATTACCGACATCTGTCACCAAGAAAGGTGTTTTTGAAGCCATGCATTCGAATAAAACCAAGGGCGAACATTCAATATTTGAAGGAAAAAGAAATAAATCAGCTTGTTTATAAGCATTGATCGTTTCTTGTCGTACTAATGAAACAATAAGCAATTTCTTTTTATCGAACAGTCTTTGGGGAGAAAGATTAAATATTTTCTCCTTAAAGGAACAATCTTTTATACAACCTCCACCAAAACTATTGCCGATAATTAAAAGGGTTGCATTTTCAATTTTTGATTTTCTAAAGATTTCGATTGCTTCTTGATGACCTTTTGCACCTGTGTGAGACCCAACAAGAAGAATTAAAAAATGATTTTGGGGGATTCCTAATTTTTTCCTGATATTAATATTGTTTTTTGAAAGAAACTCTTCTTCGGCTGCACCGCCTGGAATCACAACCCTCTTTTTTACTCTATTCTCCTTGGCAAAATTCATGTCTCTGTAATTTCCGGAGAAAAATATGTTCATATCATATTTCTTCATCTGGCATTTCATTTCCTCAAAATATTCTCTATATTCTGGAAGATACAGACCAGAAAAGCCGGTTGGCACAAAGACTTTTTTAGTTTTTGTTTTGTCAAGAATTGGTAAGACCAAATCCGTCGCCCATTGTTGAGCAGCAAAATTAGTGATGATATCAAAATCAGACTGTATTAAAAAATTTTTATATCGCTTAATTTCAAGTTCTCCTCCCTCGTATCCACGAATTGCATTACCAGAGATTCTAAATTGTTCAATCTTCACCCCATTGACGACAGTCTTTTTTCTTTCTGAATTATATTGGGTTGCAACAGTAACATCATGCCATGTTTTTGCCAGTCGTTCTGAAAGTTGTTTTACAACCTCCTGCATACCACCGGTCGAAGGGTAATAAAATTCAACTGTATGAAGAATTTTCATTCTTTTTAAATGCCTGAAATATATTTATAAGATAATTTTGGAAAATTGTCTTTGAAGTGCTGAGGTGTGTTTTCTTAATCATTTTGGCGTATTTCTCTAGGTCTTTTTGTCTTTTAGACCAATTTAAAAAATCCTGAAATACATATTTTTTTTGTTCAACAAAATTGATCTTGGTCTCGTTCCTGATACTAGCTTGCGGGTCATCATGATAAATGAGTAGTGGTTCGCTAATATAAGCGAAGTCTGTTTGGGTGGCGACTCTAAGCCACAAGGCATAGTCTTCAATTGCCCGGAGATTTTTATTTTCTGGAAAGCCAAAAACTTTTGTGAATAATGAGGCGTGTTGTATTAAAACAGAACTACATATTATTTTATTTTCCTTTATCAAATCACTAAAAGTCAGTTTATCCTTGTTCCAGTCTAAGAGATTCCCAACAATTCCCTTTGGCAAGACGAATCGGTAAGCGTTGGAGACCACAACCTTAGAATTATTTTTCTCTGCTATCTCAAGTTGTGTTTTTAATCTGTTAGGCAACCATTCGTCATCACTATCAAGAAAGGCTAGCCATTCACCATTGGCTTCCTTGATTCCTCTGTTTCTAGGTACTGCGGGTAAGCCAGTGTGCTGATTTGAAATCCATCTTACTTTAGGGCTACTTAGAGATTTAATTATTTCGTAAGTTTTATCTGTAGATCCATCATCGCAGACTAAAATTTCCAGAGGCGGTAGTGTCTGACTTAAGGCACTCTTGATTGCTCTTGGAATTGTTTCTGCACGATTCCAAGTAGGAATAATTACACTAACATTATCCATTGAGGTGATTATCTTATAAGATAAGATCTAATGCATTTTTCTTTTTTCAAACCTTTATACTTTTTCTGACTTGGTCTTTATAATTTTTCATCCAGACCGAAAGTAGTCTGCTTTCTGAACCAGATTTACTGCTATTGATTAAAAATCGCCTTAAGTAATCTTCCGTTAGTTTCTCAAGAGTTTTTAAGTCAAAACCAATTGAAGATTTTTGTGAGATGATTTCAATATTGTATGTCCCCCTCCATGTATTTTTCCGAGTTTTGATAATTTGTAAACCATAATGTTTAAGAAAATCACTAAGACTTTTCATTGTATAACCAGCGCAATGTATAGCCCAGTTTGCTTCATGTGACCCGTACAGGTGTCTCATGGCTACATCTTTCATGCGATCTGAGGAAAAAGGATTAAGTATAACGATGGCGGTTCTAAAAAAATCAGGAACCTCTATATGCAAGATGCCTCCTGGTTTTAGCCATAAGTACCATACAGAAACTAGCGCACAGGCAACGGGTCTTGAAAAATGTTCAAAAACATGATGAAGCCTAATTTCTTCTATGGAACCTGGTGGATAATGTAAGCTTAAAATATCTTTACAAACATCGGCGACGCGCTTTTGCTGAACGCTATGTTTGGTTGATGGAAAATCGACGTTAATATATCCTTTTAGATAAATTTCGCCACAGCCAAGGTGTAACTTCATACTCGTGAAAATCTGGTTTTTAGTCTAAACAAAATTTTTAGAGCACGCATTTTAATCGAGGGAGTTGTAGAAACCTTTTGTTTGAGTCGGATTGGGTGCTTTTCCAAATTATCAAACCAGCTATACCTACCCTTTTCACTCATGATATAGCTTATATCCTTATCTTCAAAAAGATGCAGGTGGGGTAATATAATTTGAAGTCTAGTCAAGGATATATTTTTAGCTTTAGAATCTCGTACGTATGCAGATTGATAACCGTATCGATGATAATAAAAGGAATGCGGCATAGAGATCATTTTAGATCCCGTTGCCAATTGGCAAAAACCAAATGCCCAGGAATCACATGCTCCTCCTACGGATTCGTTATAACGGCCTGCGCGGATCCAGCTTTCTTTCGTGAAGAGGTAATTCCCGCTTGCTCCGGGGAATTGATAAGTAGAAAAGCAATCTTGCAGTGTGACAGTCTCGGGGAAAACCCATGTATGGGTAACGTCTTTTGTTTTTTTTGTGAAATACCGCAATTCTCTGAATACGGCGACGTCGCAGTCTGATCTGATCATGTACTCCTTTAATGTTGGAATGCTTTGTGGAGCCAAAACATTATCAGCGTCGAGACAGAATATAAGCTCGTTTCTGGATTGATCAATGGCTGTGTTTCTTCCCGCAGCCGCTGAGCCTTTGTTATAGTGATGTCGGTAGATGTGAACTGCAGGATATTTTTTTTGAAGTGATTTAGCTACGTCAAACGTGTTCTCTTCGGACGCATCATCCACAATGATGACTTCGTCTCCCTTGGTAAAGTTTCCGCTATAAATGGAATCAACGGCTTCCGCGAGCGTATGTTGACAATTGTAGGCCGGGATGACAAAGCTTATTGAATGCTTTTGAATAGATTTCATAAGTACATATTGCCATTCATATCATTTTATCGCTTCCATATAGAGAGAATCCGGTTTATATATGGTTCCATCTTGATTTGTGTCGAGATAATACGAGTTCCACTTTGGAATTCGACTATCTTTAGCACTAGAAATGCGGATATTCTTAAAACCAGCTTGTCGAAGAAGTCGAGCTAATGAAAATCTATCGTACATCCATTGATGTATTTCACCGCTAAATCTAAATTTACCTAATTGATAATATCGAAAATACCGTCTTATCTGCTCGATTAACGGCAATGTCTTTTTATTATTACGTACTACATTGTTTTCCGTGTGTATACAATTTTTGCGAATTAACTTAATTCCCGTTCTTTTGTAGATAAAATTGGAAATTGGGCTGTTATTTTGGGAATATATTTTCCCCATTTCTCCTCCGCTAACGTTTCTCACGCATTGATCATACATCTCTATCATTGTCCAATCGTATTTAAGTTCGGACAATTTATTTTTTGTTAAGGCATGCTTAAAATATGTTAAATAATTACTCACAATTTTTTCTAAATTTGGAGTGGCTATTCTCATAATTCCACCGGGTGTTAACACTCGATAACACTCATGAATAAAATCGATTGCTTCGTCTTTTGAAAAATGCTCAATGACATGCGAATGATAGACGACATCAAATGCGTCGCTCTTGTAAGGTATTCCATTACGCAAATCATGTTTTACTATGTTTTTGTTATTTGAGTAAAAATCTATATTAATCCAATCCGTATGGTATCGAGTGCCACAACCTACGTTAAGTAATTTCATAGGATTATTTTTTTTCAATTTGCCACGAATAATCTTCAATATAAGTGGTCGTAAATGGCTGCCATTCCCAGTCTCCTCGACTTTTTCCGTGCATGGTAACTTCAAATGGACAAATATGTTCTATTAATTGAAAAAAATCTCCTCCGGGTGGCTCGGTAAAATAGACGTTAACATGGTATTTACCCATATACAACCTAAATTTGGGAAATGTACACTTTAACGTATACACACCAGCACCACTGCATACAAAACCTGTATCGAAATATGAAAAGTCTAAACACGCTATCCCACGTTTATCTCTAATGAGTAGAGTAATACAGGTTTTTCGTATTTTTTTGGGAAGAGTAAAATCAACCTCTATCTCTAGGGGTTTACTGTTTACATGATAATTATTTGGTTCAGAAGTTTTCAGTTGCACTCGTGTAATTTTGGGTACGTCCGTTGATGGCTTGTCTCTGTATATTAGCTTTTCTTTTTCTTTAAATGTTTCCTCAAGATATTTACTAATTACCTTATCTTTGTTACCTATTGCAGCTATCGCACCTTTTTTAAGATAGATACATCTGTTCACGAGCGTTGAGATGGCGTTCATATTGTGACTCACAAAGAGTACGGTTCTTCCTTGACTTGCTACTTCTCCCATTCTCCCCAGGCATTTTTTTTGAAACTCAATGTCTCCTACTGCTAATACTTCATCCACTAATAAGATCTCAGGCTCCAAGTGTGCTGCCACAGCAAAAGCAAGTCGCATATACATTCCACTAGAGTAATGTTTCACGGGTGTATCGAGGAACTTCTCAATTTCTGCAAAGTTTACAATCTCATCAAATTTACGGTTAATCTCAGATTTTTCCATTCCCAAAATTGCACCATTTAAGTAAATGTTCTCACGTCCAGTGAGTTCGGAGTGAAAACCAGTACCAACCTCCAAGAGCGAAGCGACTCGGCCACTAATCCTTACACTACCTCCTGTCGGTTCTGTAATCCTGGAAAGGATTTTCAGAAGCGTGCTTTTACCTGCACCATTCTTGCCAATAATACCAACAACCTCACCCCTTTTTACTTCAAAGGAGACGTTTTTAAGAGCCCAGATGTAATTTTGAGGTAAAGGTTTATTTTTTTGAAATGGTGCAGAAAATGTATTTGCTATAACGTCCCGTAAGGTTTTGTAGCTTTCTCTTCTACCAATCCGATACTGTTTACTTAATTTTTTTACCCCAATAACCGTTTTATTCATCTGTTAGACTACATCGGCAAAAGTTTTTTCCATACGCCGAAAATAAAAAATACCTCCAAGCAGGAGAACAATAACGACAAAAACAGAAATAAACAGCAGTAATTCTAAATCCCTTCCCCTACCTAATAACGCCCAACGAAAACCTTCCACCACTCCTGTCATTGGATTAAGTCCATATAAAACGCGCCAGCGTTCAGGTATTAAACTGGCTGAATATGCCACCGGTGTAACAAAAAGCCAAAATTGGGTAAAGAACGGAATCACATAGCGAACATCACGATATCGGACATTTAAAGCTGACAACCATAGACCAACCGCAAAAGCTGTGGCAATCGCAAGCAAAATAAATAATGGTAGTGTAAAGAGTGCTAGTGTTGGAAAAATCCTGTAGTAAAACATCAAAGCCAGCAAAACAAAAAATGAAACAGAAAAATCAATTAACCCAGTTAATACGGCCGAGATTGGTATTATTAAACGGGGAAAGTAAACTTTCGTTATTAATTGCTGATTTGCAACAAGACTATTTCCTGACTCATTAACTGCGTAAGCAAAAAGTTGCCAAGGCAATAATGCTGTAAAAGTAAAAATGGGGTAAGGAATGCCATCAGACGGTAACTTTGCTAGTTGCCCAAAAACTATACTAAAAACCACCATAGTTAATAATGGTTGGAGGATTACCCATAAAATTCCCAAGGCTGCCTGTTTATATCGGACTTTGACATTTCTCCAGACAAGGAAATACAGAAGCTCGCGATAATCCCACAGTTCTCGTAAATTTAAAGCAATCCAACCCTTGGAGGGCTGAATAATCGTTGGGGTATTATCCATTTTCGTCAATCTTTGCTGAAAATGCTTGTCTATACCATTCAATTGTTTTTCTTAATCCTTCATCAAACGAAGTTTTTGCTGCAAACCCAAATTCTTTTTTGGCTTTTGAAGTGTCTAACATTCTTCTTGGCTGTCCATCGGGTTTTGTGGTATCCCAAATAATTTTTCCTTTATAATTCATGATTTTGGCAATTTTCTCAACCAATTTTCTAATGCTTATTTCAAAACCGGCTCCAAGATTTACAGGTTCTGATTTATTATATTTTTCTGTGGCTAGAACTATTCCTCTTGCCGCATCTTCGACATATAAAAATTCCCTTGTTGCTTTACCTGTTCCCCAAACTACAATTTTATTTTGGCCATTGCTTTGGACTTCATAGATTTTTCTAATTAAAGCCGGAATGACATGAGAAGACTGGGGATCAAAATTATCCCCTGGTCCGTAAAGGTTGACGGGCAGTAAAAATATCGAATTAAAACCATACTGTTGTCTGTAGGCTTGACTCATAACCAAAAGCGTTTTTTTAGCCAGTCCGTAAGGAGCATTTGTTTCCTCCGGATACCCGTTCCACAAATTTTCTTCCCGAAACGGAACAGGAGTGAATTTCGGGTAGCAACAAACTGTTCCCAGGGCAACAAATTTTGAAACACCGGCTTTTCTTGCTTCCTCCATTAAATGAACTCCCATTACCAAGTTTTCGTAAACCATTCTCCCCGGATTTTCTCGATTAAAACCGATTCCTCCCACAATACCCGCTAAATGGATAATGATATGCTTGCCTTTAAGCGCTTTTTTAATATTGTTTAAGTTAAGTAAGTTGCGGGTTTTTGATCTTGGTATTTCTATTTTTTCGCCAGATGCGCCTTTTTTTAACAGTTCCCTATGGACCCATTGCCCTAAAAAGCCCGCTCCTCCAGTCAATAATATGTTTTTACTTTTGAAAAACCCTTTTTTAGTTAGTTTACTCATATCTTCGTTGCTTTAGTTGCGAAAAATTTGTAGACTAAGAATGCTCGAGTTGAGTGCCTTTTTTCTGCAGAAAATATTATATACCAAATGATTCAAGGGTACAGAAGAGATTATCTCAAAATTTTAATGGAGAGACGAAAAATAGTATTCGTAACTGTTGGATTGTTGGTTTTTGCTTTCCTTGCCTACCGCTATCTTGCCCCGTTTGGAAAGGTCGTTTATTACCGTTTCAGCTCAAAATTGCCAGGTGCCGAAGAAATGACGACTTTCTCGCCCGGGAAGGATAATGTTCTAAAAATACCGGCTCAAATTATTACAACCAGCAAGTCAAAACTTCAGCTTGAATTGCTTTCATCTGGGGTCGGATCAGTTAAAGCCTCTTTAAAATTCAAACCGACCGTAAATGAGATAAAACTTGGGATAAGAGGCAATGAGAAAGAAGAGTTTTTTTACCGGCCACTTTACCGTGATTTGCTTTGGCAGTTGGACTGGAAAAAGATAGAAGAGGGTGAATTTACTCTCTGGCAAAAAGAAAAAAATTACCAAACTCTCTACGATTTTGTTAATAATCCACCTCAAAATAAAAAAGTAGCCTCTTACTTTATCGATCTGGATAAGCTTTCACTCTTAAATCCCGGGGAGATTAAAGAGAGTAAGGTAACCATCGATACTCTTTTGCGTGGTAATCATACTTTTTTAGTTCGGGTAGATAAAAGTCCACTAATTCTCAAAATAGCCAAGCAGGACCTTAACGGATATGAAGGAGAAGATAGCCTTACTGTTGCTGTTTTAAAAGATGAAAGAATTTTGGCTAAAAAAACAATCGCTGATGATGGGATCACTGATGCCAGCAGACTTAAAGCAGAACCACAAGAGGAAACAATTACTCTGGAGAGTATCGAGCCGGGAATATATCGAGTCAACTTTGTTTTTGAAGACCAAAGAGCTGATGGAGTAATAACCAGAGTAGACGTCAATCAACGAAAGGCCGTTTTTAAAAATAGTGTTTTTATTTTAGGGGAAAAGCCAATTACTCTTTGGACCAACTCTAAAAAATTAAGTATTTTAACCTATCACTCAACAGGTTTTCAAACAGTCAAGCTTAACAATACTCATGATCTAAAAATCGAAGAGGAACTAAAGAAATATGATTTCGATTTAGAATCCTTGGTTGGTAAAGGGGAAAATAACGGATTGTTTAGGCTTGAGTCTCCCAAGAACGACTTGGTCTTAACTAACGACGGTTATTTTGCTTTTTCTGAGGATGCATTTTTTTATCCGGAAATATTAAAGTTTGTTGATCTGAATGAAGTGGATGATTTAAATAGTTTCGATTATGTTTTAACCAGTTACCCCTTACCCAAAAAAGAGGGTAATTGGTTGATTGCTGAAACAAATCTTGATCCAAAAAAAATTAGAATTGAGGGAGATAAACTTTATTTTTCCTTAGAAGTTCCGCAGATTAGTAAATATGGAGGGCAATTGGAGATTGATTATTTGGAAATTGCTGTCAAACATAAAGGTTTATTGGAAGCAAAAACCTCAATTTCACCTTCTCCCAAACCAGAAGTTAAAGATGAATCTCTAAAAAGGAATGTTTTCCGAAATATCGGACATTTCTTTGGAAATATTTTAAACAAAGTTAAACTGTTTTTCGGCAAAATCCCTTTTATCCCAAAAAATAAACCAACCCCTAGTCCTACTCCAAAAATTACACTCACTGTTACCGAAACTCCAAAGCCCACAACTGTTCCAAGTTTTAAGAACGATATTTTGGTGAAGATTTTAAATGGTGGCGCCAAGGAGGGCGAGGCTGGAAAATTTTCAGATGTTTTAAAAGATGCTGGGTTTTCCAATGTCAATGCCACCAATGCCGACAATTATAACTTTCAAAACGCCACTCTTCGCTTTCGAGGTGAAGATAAAAAAGAAGCAGAAAAAATTGCCGAACTCTTAAAAAAAGACTACCAGACTGTCAACCAGGAGGAAAACGCAACATCAAGTGCGGAAATTGTCGTGATCTTAGGAAATAAATGACAGATTACCAAATTTAACCATTGCTTTATCAAGCTTTTAAATGCTAGATTATTAAATTAATAAAATGTCACTTGCCCAAGAAAATCAACAACCTGAAAATGAAGAAAAAGATAAACTTCCAGTTTTGGTCTCTCTCAAGAAATCATTAAATTTGGCTAAAGAGCTTTTCATTTTCTTTTTAATTTTTTACCTTATACTTTTTGTCTTGGAGACACTTTTTGCCGGTTTTGTGAGCAATAATTTCAGCTTAAATTGGGTCCTGGCAATTGTCCTTGTAATTGGAGTAGCCGCAGCGCTTGCTCCGGAAGAAACAGGCACTAAAACAGAAGAGGAAGAGGGGCCAAGAATTATTGATTACTTAACTTCGGCTACTCTGGGTATTATCGGCGCGATTCTAATTTTTTACAAAGCACCAATTGAAAACTTTACTCTCCGATTAACTACTTCCATTATTGCCGGATCACTAGTAATTATTCTTTCAATAATCCTTTTAACAACAAAGGACGAGGAGGTTAAAGAAAGAGAAGAGGAAATCGAGATCTTTGTAAAAAACACTTTTTTATCACGCAAAACTTTCGTTTATCCAATCGCCTTTTTGAGACTTCTGTTTTTTAAAAAAGTCAATTTTCCTCTTGCTTTAATTCTAATTGTTTTTCTTTTTACTCTGTTTTCTTTGCCCAAGAATCAGGATGGGGCTGGCAAAAAATTAAGTTTCGGGGAAATTGCCTCGTTTTTTAAGTCAAAGCCCGCTGCCAAAAAACAACCAGTGGCATCACCAACGCCTGAAATTGTAGCAGAAGCAAAAAAGGTTACGCCTTCCACCAATCTGATGGTTAAAGTGCTTGATGGCGGAGGCAGTAAAAATGTCCTTGAGGAGTTTGTGGAGACTTTAAAAAATGCCGGGTTTGTCAAAGTCTTTTTTGGAGATGCTGACAACTCAAATTATAAAGATGCTGCCATTAAGTTTCGCGCAGAAGATAAAGATCAAGCAGATCTAATTAAAGATCTACTCAAAGATAAATATGCCGCGATCATCGAAGCTCCCTCGGCTACAGCTAGTGCGGAAATCACAATTATTCTGGGTGCTTTAAAATCGGAAAAAGAGGAAACAACAGAGTTAACTCCAGAATCACCCAGATAAAAATAGAAAGATGCCAAATTGGTTGATTGTTCCGCTTTTCATTTTTTTTATCTTCGGCAGGCTTTTCTCTTATTTTCAAAGCAGCGTTCCTTTAGGTTATGATTTCGGTTTATATTTGTATGCGCTGAAGCAGTATTCCCAGGTTCCAATAACCACCTTTAGTTTTCTTTCTCCAATAATTAGCGTAGACTTTGCACCTTCGATTCCTTTCATGTTGCGTTCTCTGGACAAATTAAATCTTGCCGGGCGCGATACTTTGTTAATCTTTTTGGCAGTTTCTTTCTCGGTAATTTTACTGGCGACACTTTATTTGCTAGCCAAAAAACTTTGGGGCGTGCAGGCCGCTTTGTGGGCCGTTTTGATTTTTGCCTCTTCGGCAATCCAATATCGGGCTTATTGGTATTACTACTTACAAAATATTGCGGCAATGTCGTTTTTTCTGTTGACAATCTTTTTCTTAATCGGGCGTTCGTACTTTGCGATCCCAGCGGCAATCATGGTGGCCTACACTCACCGACCGACTCTGGCGCTTCTTTTAGTAAGTTTGGTGGGAGGGATTTTTTTTGATAAGAAGGCCCGCAAGTTTTATTTAACTGTGACATTGGCAACAATAGGGGCTGGCGCAATCTACTACATCCCGACTTTTGAAAAAACAGTACTGCCGCTTTTGGCACCGATCTGGCGAAGCGTTTCGCCTGAAAGTTTTCTTTCAACCGGGCAAAAGGCTTCCGGGACTTTTTATGATCTTAAAACTTCCCTTTTGTTGACTTTGGTTTACCTGCCGTTTGCGGTTTTAGGGATAAAAAAATTTGCTTTCAATAAAAAAAGTGCGGCATTGACAATTCCTCTGATAGCTACACTACTTATTGTAATTTTACGTCTGTTCTTCTACAGGCGCTTTTTCATTTTTCTGGATATGTTTCTGGTTTTATTTGCCGGAGTCGGAGTTGTGGCATTTACCAAAAAAGTTAAAAGTGTCAAATTGAAAAGGGTATTTGTAGTTGTCTACTTTGCAATTCTTTTAATTTTTGCCGGTATTTTTATTTACAAAACCGGCAAACCTCTAATTTATGAAGATGAATTTCGTGAAATCAAAATGTTGGCAGAAACAGAAAAGGATGCCTATGTTTTAGTGACGGACCGCTATTATATGCCCTGGATTTACGGCTGGTCAGAACGCAAACCTATCTCACCCGGTTTCGGCCAATATGATATTTACTGGACCGCCAACGATTGGCAACAATTCTGGATGAGCGGCAGCCGGGAAACCGAAAAACGACTTTTATTAAAATTACCCAAACCACTCTATATTTACGCAGGGAACCAGCAACATCTAACGAAATTTGATTTAGTCGGCGAGTGTTTTGAAAGGGTAAACTGGCGCACCTATAAGTTCATCTGCGAAAGATAAAATAGTCGTAAATTGCCCTAGACACTAAGGCTATATTTTCTTGAGCTTGCCGGGGCGAATCGCTTTCCGACATTATAACTATGATATAGTCTCCGCTATCTGAAAAAACTATCCCCGCGTCATGTTTGGCCCAACCAATCTCCCCTGTTTTGTGAGCAATCTTGACATTTTGGGGTAAGTACTTTGGCATACCTTCATTAAGTTGTTGCCTTTTAAAAATGGTGAGCATCTCTTCGGTATTTTCATTATTTGCCAACTCGCCTTTATATAATTTTTCAAAAAACAGGGCAATATCATAAGGTGTAGTTTTCGGTGGTTCACTAATGGTTGATTCATCAAAGTTGTATTTTTCTAAAAATGCACTCACAGCAGAAAGTTTAATTCTTTCAGATAAAAGAAGAGACGCGTAATTGTGGGATGTAACGATCATCTGCTCTATCGCGTTTTTAACACTTAATGTAATCTTTCCATCTGTGATCTCGGCAGATCCCGCGTCAATATTGAACTTTTCATTCAGCACGGAAATGTCTTGGCTTAAAACTTCGTCTTGTTTGAGTGTTCCGTTTTTGATTTGATCAAAGGCTGTGGCCAAAACCCAAATTTTATACAGGCTACCAGACTCAAAAATTCTATGCTCATTTAAATAATAAGTTTCGCCGGTTTTAAGATTTTTAATCGCAACGCCGTATGTTCCTTTGGTCCCGATAAGTACATTTTCTACTGTTTCCTTTAAGTATGTAACAGCAGTCTGTTCTTGAGGTTGAAAAACGTTAATCCTATTAATGATCTCCGGAGGGAGATTTTCCGGTGTTTTTTTAAAAGAGATTACGACAGTAGTTATTGCAACAGGTAAAATTATCAGCAAAACAAGTAAGAACCTAGAGCTTTTGAACATTGATTTTAATTATTTTGTCGTCCCCGTCCCGGGGCACGCCTCTTGTGTCACGGTTACTGGTGGTAATGTATAAGAAGAACCCGTCAGGCGCTAAAACTACCTCCCGAATTCTGCCTAACTCACCTTTTAGATGTTTGCCAAGGTCGGCTCCGCTGCCTACTATTTTTGCTTCATATAGAGCATTACCCCTAAGCCCCGCAAAAAATATTGAGTTGAGAACATACGCAGCGCCCGAAGGTGCCCAGGTGGCAGAACCGCTTTGGAGTACAGGCTTTCTCATCCCCTCTTTCTCTCCGTCCCCGGTAATAACCGGCCAGCCGTAATTTGTCCCTTTTTCAATAAGGTTCAGCTCATCGTGGGCTTGGTTTCCGTGTTCGGTAGCCCAAAGCCTACCCTTGTTATCCCAAGTAAGTCCTTGGGGATTTCTATGACCCCAGGAATAGATAAGATTGCCAAAAGGGTTAGTGTCTGCCGGTTTTCCATCATCCGTGACTCTGAGGATTTTTCCGGATAAAGAATTGATGTCTTGGGCCAAAGAAGGATTTTGGGCATCGCCGGTTGCTATATACAAAAAATTATCCGGGCCAAATTTTATTCTTCCTCCATTATGATTTACGGCTCCGGGGATAGCATCAACTATGATTTGTTGATTTGTCAGCCTGCCATTTTCAAATTTATACCTGACAACTCTATTTAGGGTGTTGTCTTTTGTGCCAGAATACGTGTAATAAAGATAAACATACTTATTATTTGCAAAATCAGGATGGAGAGCAATTCCCAAAAGCCCGCCCTCGCCAATGTGTTTTACTTCGGCAATATCGGCAACCAGCGCGGGGTTGCCGCTGCCATTTTTATCAACAAGCTTAACTTTACCCGGACGCTCGGTAAAAAGGATGTCTCCTCCGGGAAGAAAGGCCAGGGCCCAAGGAATTTCCAGGTTACTGGCGATGGTTGTAAGTCTTTGGGTACTTTGCTCTTTTTCGGATTCGCGCGCTTCTTTATTAGGCGGTTTGTTGGCTTGATTTCTAAAATTAGACAAAATCAAAACCAAGGCGGCGAAAAGAAATAAAGAGATCACGCCGATTAACACAACCTTTTTGATGATTTTGTCCATGTTTAATTTTTCTCCTTTTGTCATGATATTATTTTATACTTCGCTTTATTTTTATCAGACCTCGGGCTAAAAATGACTGTTCATCGACGAACCAAGTCACCAGATCTAAAATAAAAAGTGAAAAAGAGAAAATGAAATAGACCAGCGCTGTTTTTATATTTTGTAGATCAAGATTATCCGAGGAGACTAAAGTAAATACAAAGAATAATGCCACGGGCCAAATTATCAAAAACCCTAAGAATGAGGACAAATCTGAAATTATACGCCAGCTTTTTGAGTGATAAAAAAGAAGACCGAGACTGTCGATTAGGGTTAAAAGCAGGAAAAATATTAATATGATCTGATAGATATGTAAAGAGACAGGCCAGCTGGACCCAAGCATAGAATTTATGTCTCTCAAGAATAAAGGTACTCTTAAAAAGTCTAAGAAGTCTTCAGGATAGTAATGCAAAACAAAAATTATTCCAACGGCTGTTACAAAAATAATCAAATGAAGCCATTGCAAAATTTTTACTGGTACGGGCTTAGTAACATGTTGCACAGTTAAATGATACTAAACCTGAAGGATGAATTGCATTCTATAGACCGGGTAAAACAATCTGGATCGAATTGGCGGAGGGTAAACTTTAACGATCTTCAGGTTGAGTTTTTTAAAAATTTCACGCCACTCTGCCTCTGATTTAAATGTTGCCTCATTTTGTAATTTCCAAGACTTGTTAAAAGCAAATCCATGTATAGAGCCGTTAATTTTATCAAAATGATTTCTGGTAATTATGTCCTCATAGATAATTATTTTATCCTTTACGACCCTTTTCTCCTTTTAACATTAACTGCCGGAGCGGAAATGTGGATGTCGATCCCTTTGTTGACTCCTATCAATATAGGAGTGCTAATCAGTTTTCATTTCTTTTCCTCAACAATTTCGCCATCTACAATCCGGCTTTTCTCAAAATCAGACGAATTCAATTTTCCTTTGGGCGAAACTTTGCCCATTTTTCTCAAAAGGTAAAAAAGTGCCAGCGGCACCAGGGATAAAAGTATCTTTCTGAGTATAAAAAGCGGAATCATTTTTCTTCTTCAGTATGCAAGAAGCAGCGACGCCAAGAAGCTGAGCAGTATTAATGTTACGATCATAATGGTTAGCCACTTTTTAAAATTCATTGACGCAGCTTGGCAAGAATCTCCCCTAGCTTTTTGATTTCTTCTCCATATCTTGCCCAATCGCCGTCTCTTTGGGCACGGATGGCGATTTCATACGCATCGCTGGCTTGTCTTAGTAAATCCTCTTTGCTTATGCTTACATCTGTGGGTGCTGCGAAGGTGGGTGTTTGGGTAGTGGGTTTAGCCTTCTTAACACTTTCGCCAAAGAGTTTTGCAAGTCCTGCTTCCAGTGTCTCCTCCATAGCAATTTTGTTTTCGTAGGCAATAATGACCCGTTTGAGTTCGGGAATTTTGCCAGCTTCTGCCTTAAGATAGAGCGGCCGGATGTAAACAAGAGATTCTTCAATCGGAATAACCAATAGCGGTCCTTGAATTACCTGTGAGCCACGTTGATCCCACAGAGAAATTTGCTTACTGACCTCCGCGTCTTGGTTAATCCTGCCGATAACCTGTTTGGGGCCAAACACCAGTTTATCTTTGGGGAAGCGGTAAACGACAAGTTTGCCATACTGTTCGCCGTCGTTTCTGGCGACCATCCAAGCAGAGAGGTTGTCTTTGGCTCGCGGGGTGAAGGGCAGCATCAAGATATATTCCTCTTTTTTCTCACCCGGGAGTTTCATAATCATGTGTCTGGGAGTCATTGCCGGAACCTTTCCCTCCAGCTGTTTCTCTTCCTCTTGGGCAATAATGGGTACTTCCCACTGGTCTTCCTTGTTGTAAAAAATCTGGGGATCATCCATATGGTAAGTGGTGTAGATAGCGGTTTGCAGGGTAAAAATGTCCTCCGGATAGCGCAGATGAGGAACCAGGCTTTTGGGCATATCCGAGAGAGGACGAAAGGCACCGGGAAAAATTTTGGCATAGGTTTTGATAATCGGATCATCCGGATCAGCTTGATAAAAACTAACCGTTCCCTCATAGGCATCTACTACTGCTTTGACTGAATTTCTGATGTAATTTACCCTGAGCGGAGTCGAAGGGCCACCGTTTAATGGCAGTGGCTGTGAATATGGATATCGGTTACTTGAAGTGTAAGCATCAAGGATCCAATAGAGCTTTCCTTCGGCAATAACAAGATACGGATCACGGTCGTAGGTTAAAAACGGCGCGATCTTTGCGACTCTCTCTTTAATATTGCGCAAGTAGAGAACACGGCTTTCGGAGCTTACGTCCCCTGACAAAAATAACTTCAGTGAGCCGAACCGCAAAGCAAGCAAAAAACGCTTTATGGGTGAATTGACCTCCACTCCCCCTTGTCCGGCATACGTGGTATAAACGTTTTCTTCTCCTTTGGGGTAATCAAATTCTTTGGACTTGGTTTTGACGATTACATAGTCGTTTACCAGTTCGCCATAGTAGATTTCCGGCCGGGTGATAGTAAGCTCTTTGACTTCCGGCTTGGGCGGAAGATCTTTAACGAATAGTACCGGCAACCCTTCAGGGGTAACTTGATTGACGGGTCCGGCGGCAATGCCATAGCCGTGGGTAAATGTCAGCCGTTCATTGATCCAGTTTTTGTTTGGCAGGCTGTCGGACGCTAATTCTCGGGGAGAAAGCATAATTTGGCGTACTTCGCCATCAATCGTGTATCGGTCGTTATCGACAGAAGCAAACTCATAGTAGGTTCTGATCTCCTGGATTTGCGAAAAGGTAGAAAGAAGCGGTTCCCTATCCCAGAGCCTGATGTTCTTGATCGTCAGGTTATTTGTCTCTATGTCAGAAGACGTAAGGACTTTATCAGCAACCGTTTCCCGTTCTTCGATCTTGTCCAAACCGTATGCCCTTCGAGTCGCCTCGATATTATGCTTGATAAAGGGGGTTTCTTTGGTTAACTCGTTAGGGGCAACTAATAGCTTTTGAAAGATTGCAGGAACTACTGCCTGCGCCAACCCTATCAAAATGGTGAAGGAGATTGCTCCAAAAAGAGGTGCAACCTTGCCACTTATTCCATAAAAAAGTGCCAGGAGTGCCGCCAGGCCATAGGCCAAGACAGAGACGCGCAGCAAGGGCACCATGACGTTAGCGTCGGTAAATGCCGCGCCAAACACGGGACCGCTTTGGCCTGTAAGGAGATTGAAAAGCGAAAGGTAAGAATTAGCGGCGACTGTTACCAGAAAGAGGAATAATAAGATAGCGATGTGGAGCCTTGCTTTATTGTCTGCGTTTTTGTCTTTGGTCAATTTTGCAAGTGGACTACCAAGTTTTTCAATTAATCTATCAAGGCCGAATTTGCCAAAAAGCGAAGATAAGCTAAGACTACCGCGAAGAACATAGACCGCTGTGCAAGTTGCGAGTGACAACAAAATAAGTATCCTGATAAGCCCTAGGCCTAGGGTGTAAACTGGCAGAGAAAATACGTAAAACGCTATGTCTTTGCCAAACAGCGGGTCGCTTGAACCAAACGGTACGGCGGCCGTGAATTTTAAAATGTCATGCCAACTGGCAGCGGCGATAAGAGCAATAAGGAGGGCAGCTAAGAGGTTTATGACAACGCCGAGTTTTCTTACCTTACGGTCATCTAAGCTTATGGGTTGTCCGACTAAAGTTTCGGGAATTGTCGCCATCCAAGGGATTTTAGAGCGCACAGCTATCAGAAAATTACCCAAAAGAAAGACTGCCGCAATGAGGCCTGCACAAAAGCCTATGATCACTTTTGCGTAGAGCGACTTCAAAAAGATTTGAGTGAACTGGACTTCGGAAAACCACCACCAGTCAGTAATTAGGGAAGATATTTTTGAGAAAAAGAAGAATATCAAGAATGCTACTGCCAAAAACGCCCAGGAAAAAAATTTTGTGGTGTTCATAAAAAACCGCCTTAATATCTTGGCCGGTTATAATTGATGGCGGTTCAAAGCTTCAAGACGCCCTCCCCAGTCTTCGATCTCCTCGAGTCTGAGCGACCCCCTCTCGGCCATGAGCTCGTCGTTCGAGACCCTGAAGGGTCCTCAGACCCTGAACGGGAGGCCGAATGGTCGGAGTCTAAGACCTGAGAATGCCAGACCCGAATGGACTGGTGGAACCATTCGTCTTTTTTTGCTCCCCACCACCCAAGGCGGTGTTAGATAAGTGTAATTGTACTATATCCCAAATTTTTTGCAAACCCTCAGATGAATTAGATACTTAAGGGCTAATATTGCAAAGCTACCGTCCTTAACTCCGCTTTGGGAAAATACTCTGTACCCGACGGTCTATATTGAAGTGCTTCTGCGATCTTTCGACTTTGCTCATGATTTTGAAGCGCTTCAATTATCGGTAGCAGGACGATATTGAAGGGCTTCGGCGATATGATTAGACTTAATCTTCTCTGAATTCTCCAAGTCTGCAATTGTTCGGGCTATTTTAATCACTCTATGAAATGCTCTAGCTGACAAATTTAGTTTTGATATTGCTTGCTTTAGGAGTAATATTGATTGCTCGTCAAGGTTACAAAAGGCTTTGAGTTGTTTATTGTTCATCCCCGCATTAGATGTAATTTTTTGCCCTTTGAATCTTTTAAGTTGTCGGTCCCGGGCAGTCTGAACTCTTTTTTGAATCGTTGATGATGATTCGGCCTGAAACTTACCGGTTAGCTTTTCGACTTTAACAGCCGGGACACTAATGTGCATGTCAGTCCCCTTGTCGTGAGTTTCCTGAGATTTTAATTTTGCTAAGTCCTAAACTAAATCTCTCTGGCAACAACTACTAACCTGTCCTTATCGAAAAAGCCTGTACATGTAAATAAAGTCAGGCGGGAATCGGGTGTTGCTTTTAAAATATTGACGGTTTCTGCGGGTACAGTATGAATCTGACTTATTTGGTAGTTAACTTTTTTGCCGTTTGCCAAATGAACTGCTATGTTATCGCCAATTTTTACTTTTTGTAACCTGCCGAAGAGTCCGTCCCAATTATGGGCGTAAATGACACTGTTACCAGTTCCGATATTCTGGGTTGATCTTATAAAAATTGCCTCATTATCTGAAAATTGATAATTCCGGGCAACTTTTACCGGAACATTAATACCAACATCGTTAATAACGATTTTGACAGGCGATGTGGAATTTGGGTCGGAATAATCACTTTCGGTTAGAACTTGTGGGGATCGAAAATTTTTATAAAGATAGACCAGAGAAGTTGCGACTAAAATGGAAGCGCCTACGACAATCATAAAAGTGGCCAGGAAATTGGTTTTCATGGAAACAGTTAATTTTTGGTAAAACGGAATTTGAGAAGAAGGCCGAACATTAACAAGGAAAAGCTTCCAAACATTAAGGTTAAAAGTACTCCTTTACCGCCGGTAGCAGCAAGAGTACTTGCACCCAGTATTTGACCTGATTGATTTGTTGTCGAGGAACCACCCACACCACCAGTAATATCACTAGAACAAAGATAGCGGGTATTTTTGGCCAAGTATGGCTTTGCCGCAAGTCCCCAAAGTGAGCCATTGGGAACAAAAATCCAGCCTGAAGCTGTAAGTTCATCGACTCTGTCTTGTGGAAAGCTACTCCACCAGATTGTTTCCACACCGCTACCGTCGGTTGCGCAAAAACACTGGAGGGCACCCGCTTCGCCCAAGCTATAGACATCATCCCTGCCTACAAAATTGTTGGAGTCTCCAACAATGCCATGGGTACCATTTTGGTAGCTGGCAATCTTTTCCCCTTGCGGAGTGATGCAAGTTGCTTGTGGCGGAACAGCCGATGACTGTTCTTGGGCATAAACCGGCCGTGACAAAAACAGGGCAATAGATAATGGGATTGAAAACATTAGGCAGGTAGTTTTCGATATTAAACTACCTAACATAGGCAAGAAGTATATAATAATTATTATAAGATTGTCAAGTTTATGTACTCTTGCTTGAAATTTCTTGATTTTGGGAGTTATGGGTTTGGTAGTGCTCGGAGGGTATAATATTTTTTGACAATCTCGGCGGCGAGCTTTTTGCTGTGGTCGTTTCCGAAAATAGCAGTTGATCCTCCGTGAGAAACCCAATAGTTGATACCGATGACTTCTTCCTGGCTTTTTACTAGATTTAGTGCTTCGTCTATCCACCGGGCTTGCTCTTCTTCGCTTATTTTGCCATGAATATCGGGAATTGGGGCGCCAAATTCGCCAAGCATAATTTTGGCTTGTGCCTTTTGGCTTAAAGTCCTTATGTTTCCTGCCAACTTTTGAGGCTCTTTGACATAATGGTCGATAACAACAATGTCTCCAACAGCGTTGGCAGTCTGCTCGTCAAAAACAAGGCTGGCAACGTCGTAATTGGCAGAACCGACAGTCCTGACATTCTTGCCGATTTTTCTAAACTCGGCATTGGCCGCCTGAAATTCCTCTACTGCAAACTTACGAAAGCCTTCAACGTCACCCGTGCGTCTTGGGTCACCTGTCCCCCCGTTTTCGCATTCCGGACAGGGCGTAAAAAGGTCGCCGTTTTCAAAAAGAGTGCCGTTTTTGTTAATGAACTCGCGCATCTGCTCTAAATGCCCCTCCCGGGTCAAACCCTTCTCGTAACCAAACCAGCCTTCCCAGCCGGAAAAATTCCCCCTAAACCAGACCTTAAGATTGTTTCTTCTGGCAGCAGCAACCCAGCGGCTTAAATAAGGTATGAATTTCTCATCATAAGGAGTACCTAAAGCCACGTGGGTGGCGCCAAGATCGGCAATGTTTTTAATCTGAATCTCGATGGTTTGATCGAAAGTCGGATCGTTTAGCTTCGCCCCTGCCGCGTCACGGGAATACTTCATGGTGTCTATGGATTTTATTTCCCATGTCCTTTTGGGAAGTTCCGGGGTTTCTTGGTTGGTTTGCCAAAGTTCAAGTTTTTGGCCTTGTGTCTTTGTTAGGACAAAAATTATAAGAACAACAATAGTAATCGCAAGTATTATTTTTTTCATTTTTGTTTACCTAATACCGGTTCGGTGTCACTGCAGAATACGCAGGAATTCTTTTGGTGTAATGATCTTTGTGGATTTGTATTGTTTCAGCTCAAGCACCAGCTTATCACCGCTTACCAGATAGTCTGCGCGGGATTCAAGTGCTAGTTCAAGCAAAAAATTATCATTGGGGTCGCGGCAAAGATTAACCTTTTTCCCGGGAATATATTTTTCACTATATAAATCCAACGCGTCTTCGATAATTTCTACAGTCGTTAGCGGCAAGTCGAATTTTGAACGTAATTTGTCAATAATTTCGGCTTTTAGTTCGGGGGAGATACACAAAACGTATTGTTTGCCGAGCCAAGCCGTGATTATTTTCCTGGGGTTACCGCCAAAAAGGATGCCCGAAAGTAATACGTTAGTATCCACGACAACTTTAGGCATTTTTTATAACGGAATACGCGTCTTGTTCGGTCCGGGGAGTTTTTACGGCTTTTTTCTTAAGATATTTTTTAAATGCCTTTTCCCCTTCTGCGAAAACTTCTTTAAATTTTAGCTGGAACAATTGTTCTTTTTGCTCATCGTTTTTTAAGGCTTCTTCGTAAGGATAAATAACCGCTGAAGGAATACTGTCTTGAACGATTACCACAGGTTTTTTGGTCTCTTTAATTTTCCTAACCAGTTTAGCGAAGTTATTCCGGGCGTCAGAGATGTTTACTATTTGTATCATGTAACGTACACTATACAGTACGATAGGTATTCTGTCAAGACGTTGGTAAATTGTCTGTTTCTTCATTTTTGTTTACCTAAAACCGGTTCAGTATTTAGATTTGCAAGATATTCACTTTTTAGCTGGTAAATGTCGGCAAACGGATATGAGTTGACCAGATCGTATTTTTCCAGCTGGCCGGATTGTTTAACCAGTTTAAATGTCGAATCATTGAGATCGTTTGTTCGCATAACAATCCAGCGGGCCCAGCGATCCGGGCTTGTGGTCGCGTTTTCCCAATAAAGACCTGTTCCTTCATGGATAAATTTGCCCATAGGCAAACCGGATGAAAAAATTATAGCGTCATGTGAAGCCGCCGAAATCAAAACAAAGCCTTTTTCGTCTTTTGCGTTTTGTCTGAGCCAACCGCTAACCTCAGTGACATTTTTCTGGCTGGAACCAACCCTGGCATCATCTATGGTGACGGCATCAACGTTGGCAAAGGCAAAGAAAGTTACAAAAAGAAACAGGCCAATGATTGTTGCCCTTAGGGAAGTAAGCTTATGGACAAGATATCCCGTAAAGATAGCAAAAGTCGGAAGCATCATCACACCGTAGCGCACGTTAAACCAGGTTTCACCGGAAATGCCCTGGATAAAAAGAACCGAATGGCCCAAATATAAAGCAAGGATGTTGAAGGCAAAAGGCGCCAAAAGTGCGGTGCTTGCTATCTTCATGCTTGTTTCAACCTTTTTGTTAAGCCAGAAGGCGGCCATCCCCAAAACCCCCAAAATTGCCGTAAATGCGCCGCTGTTGTAAATAAGCGCATAAAGATAGACTTTGGCAGAAAGCAGGATATTGCCTTTGGTTGCCAGAACTCCTGCCTGTTCAAGCTGTAACTGTTGGGCGCGGGCAGAATAGGGTCCAAAAGCAAAATATAAGGGATCACCAAAAATCAAAAGGTTCCAGAGAAGCCATAAGCCGATCCCCAGACCTGCCAGGGTTGCAAAGAGAATAAACATACCTTCCGCCGCTTTTGCTCCGTGTTTTTTAAAAGCATTTAAAATGATCAGCGCCGACCCAAACGCCAAAAGAAACCAGCCGTCGTAGCGGATAAGACTCGCCATCATCATCCAAAAGGCGGCCTTTATTAAGCTTGTAACTTTGTCTTCTTTGTGCCAAAGCAAAAGTTCGTAAACTGCCGCCGTCATCGTGAAAATCAGCAAAAGCTCGGTCATAGCAGTGGACTGCAAATACAAAATGTTGACGTTGGCGACAAAAACCAAAACCCCAAAAAGCCTTGCCAAAATCTCAACACCCAGTTTTTCCAAAAACTTGTAAATTATAATGCCCGTTCCCACAAAAGAAGCCATAGAGATCAATGCTCCGGAAAGGCCCGAATGCCACATAAAATTGTTCCAAATAGTGGGGATCATTAAAGCGTGCGGAAGCGGCAACCAAACGGAACCAAGCTGGGCAAGCCCGGGTTTTAAACCTTCCACAACACGCCTGCCGATATTTAAATGGGAACGAGCATCGTTATAAGCGAGGCCTAAGCCGTTGGAATAAAAAACATTAAAACTATATAAAGATAGGCATATCAAAAATAATGCTACAAACAAGATAAGATTTCTCTCAATATACTTTTTCAAACCTTCTATTCTATCTTTGCTTATTCCAAAACTAATTTTCATCGATTTTTTCCTCCTTTTCTTTATAAGATCCAACTCCAAGCATAAAAATTAATAACGAAACTACAGCAATGTAATAAATAAGATAGTACTTGGCGGAAATTAAGTTAAAAAAGTAGAGATTGTAAACTAAGGAACTTGAAAAATTTTTCTCTAGAAGTTGTAAATTATATTGAAAAGTGTACGGAATTGGTGATGCAAGATTCTGGGCTTCTCCTTTTGGTGGTACGGCAGCGGTAGTCAATGCCCCCAGAGCATTTACCGACACACTATAGGCAATAATGAAAAAGGCCAGAATGATTATTGGCAGCTTTTTTTTGAATTTATGAAAAGCGGGGCCTATTCCCAAAGATAGAATTGCTGCTGTTGGGATCAGATACCTTGGACCATATGACCAACCTCCCCAAGGATCTCCGAACATTGAATAAAGTAGTATGTTAGTTAATGAAATTGATGAGACTAAAATAACTACTTCTTGCCTTTTCCTCTTTTTAGAATTTATTGAAACTAAAAGACCAACCAAGCCCAGAATTAATACTGGACTATAATAAAAAATTCCTCTTTCGTTACTTATTAACAGGATATAAAAACCGTTTAGTTCTCTCCTTGGATTAAATGGTGTATCAAACAATTTCAAATCGCTCGAAGTGTATTGTGAACTATTAGGTTTTTGTTCTGCAACCTCTTTTGGCGGGTAACTTGTCCTTCCAATAAGCTGTCCAATTTTTGTGTACGACCCGGTTAATTGGTAATTGTACAAAGCGAAGACAAAAAGGAAAGGGATGAGCCCGGCTATAAGTCCAAATATTTTTAAATTAAAACTAAAGCTAACCTTTTCTTTGATTTGACCAAACCCAATGTTTTTTACCAGAGCGTAAATTATGATTGGCAAAAACAAAAATAAGTTCGGTATGTCCATTAAAATTGCTACGCCGAATGCAATACCAACAGCTACGTTTTTAACAAAGGTGCTTTTTCCAATAACAGCAAGAGTTCCTGCTAGTATTGCAAGCGTGCTTAGATGATGTTGAGTAAAAGTAAAAGCATACGAAAGTGCATTTGTAGCGAACAAGAAGATTACGCCCGAAAGTAATGCTGTAAAAGTTCCCGCGCCTAATTTTTTTGAAATTTTATATATTAAAAAGACATTAACAAGAGCTGCAATTACATTTACAAGGTAAGTTGATAACTGAGGGGCTCCGATTGATTTTCCGAAGATATAAAAAGGAATACCCACAAAAGATACTCCAGGTGTAAAAATAGAAAAGAACTTATCGTTGTAAAGAACAAGGTCCGGTGACGAAAATCGCGCCCTTTTTTCGTTGAAGAAAAATGTTTTTTCTTCTACTATTGCTTCAACTAAAGCAAATCTGGATGTGTTGTTTGAAGATTCAAAAGGACCGCCTACTCTAGTATCCTTTTCATTTTGAAAATATATTGGGTTACCTGATTGGCCTTTAACAACTAGTCCAAGCAGAACTACTGTTAGTATAAAAAAAACAATAACTATTATTTTATTTTTCATATTTGATTAAACCTCAGTTTTTTGGTCGTTAATGCAATTGGCCATCTTGCCGTTAACTTATCTCCCATTCTGGAAGCTTTAATCAGACAGTAGATATTGATCAAGTAATAGGTTCCGGAAAAAATAGGGTGTTTAACAAATTGTTTAAACAGTGAATAAATATAAATTAATTTAGGAATTTTAAATTCTTCTTTTACCAATTCTGCTGGAAAGTAATTGAACATTCTATTGTAGCCGGCATGAAAACGTGTGTTTTGTCGAAGTAAATCTCTTAATCTTTGCGGAGACTGGAATAGAACAATTGCTGATTTTACGTATCTATATTCCCATCCAAGTTGAAGACAATAAAAATAGGTAAAAATATCATTTGTTATCATGTCTTCTGGCACGATAATCTTTTTTACAAGACTTTTTCGATAAGCTAAAAGTTGACCTATTGCAGAAAAAGCATTATTTCCACCCCTAACCGAAGAACGAAACTCCTGATAGGGCTCAAAAGCTACCCTAACTACTTTTTCCCAATAAGTTTTTCCTTCGACGGGCATTGGATTCCCTCCGCACATTCCAACTTTCGGATTTTTTATCAAGGGTTTAATAAGATCATGCACTACAAGATTGTGAGCAAATACTACATCTGCGTCTGATTGAACCAAGATGTCTGTTTTGAGATCTTTATATATTTTGTTCAGCCACGTTGACTTTCCAGTCCTTTTTTTATGGTCCCAAACCTTAATTTTTTTAGACTTTATACTTCTCGCTAATGCAACGGTTTTGTCTGTAGAGCCATCAGAATGAACCCAGATTTCTTTTATTTTGAAACCGATTTCTTTTTGAAGAATGATAGATTTTAGAAATCTGAGAATATTTTTCTCTTCGTTATATGCACTGATAGCAACAGTTACAGTTGGATATTTTTGTTTCATTCTATTGATTAAAGGCTGTTGCCATTCTTTCGCTATAAAAATCTTCCACTTCCTGGGCAACATTTTGCCATGAATGACCAGCTGCAAAATCTTTATTTCTTTTTTCCATCTCCAAAATTTTGGTTGAATTTTTATTTTTTAGGACGAATTTAATTTTTTCAGCTACTGCTTTGAAATCATTTGGCGCCAAACAATATCCATTAACCCCATCCTTTATTAAATAAGGTAGTGCGGTGGTGTTTGAGACTATACAGACTAATCCTTGACTAATACCTTCGTGTACCGCATTACAAAATCCTTCTAATTTGGACATGTGCACCATTAATTGGCTTTTATTAATAGCATAGTATTTATCCACTTTGTTCAAATTGCTAATGATGTGTACTCTCGATTCCAGCTTTAAATCTGTAATCAAATCATCCAATTTTTCTCTATAGCTTTTGCTGTAATCAAGTCCAACTACTAAAAAATTAACGTCTTCAGGTAGTAATTTCAAAGATCTGATTACAACTTCGTAATTCTTATATGTTTGGATCCGTCCTATTTGAATAATATACTTACCAATTCTTTTAATTTTCCCCTTAACCTCTTTACTCGCTAACTTTTGAAGGTCAGCAAATGCTTCATCTTCTATTCCATTCGTAATTGCCTTTGTTTTCGTTGAGTTTATCCCTGCTTCAATTAAAACGTTTCTCTCCCATTCAGATACTGCTCTAACTCCATTAACTGCTTTATTTATTAGAAATGAGCCGAATTTAAAATCAATTAATTTTTTGGCCTTTACTTTTAAACTTGCCTCATTTCCAGTAACTTGATCATAAAGTCCGTGCGGTGTAAAAAATAAATAAAAGTGTTTCTTTCCAAATAGCTTCGACACTATTGCGAAGAAATAAAAGTAAAAGAAAGGGAAAATATCGTTTCCATGCAAAGCTATTGTATCTCCTCGATTTAACTTTATTTTGAAAATAAACGGTAAGTATCGATAAGTTTTACTTCCGTATCTATTTATCTTGATCCCGTTAATCCTCTCAAATGTGCGGAGCACACCCTTTTCTATGTGAGTGCTATTAGTAGTATGTACTATTACATCCCAACCATTTTGAACTAAATTTTTGTAAGTTTCTAACATGTTGACTTCCATGCCAGACGTAACTGGATAAAAGTATTCTGCAATAACATGTATGGTTTTTTTAATCCTCGAGGTTCTCTTTTTACTGGTTTTCATGACTGAACTCCCAAATTGATCTGTGGTATTCATATTATTTTGCAAAAACGCCTTTTGTGCTTTCAGAAACTTGCCACTTAATCGTCATCTCATTAACAAATAATGACCTGACTCTCATATAAATAAGAATGGATATATACAAAAAAAGTGTTAGTGGATACTTTAGGAAATAACGAAAGACAAAAGGTAGAGCTACGCTTTTGGGTAATTTTGTTTCTTGCGCGATAAAACTCTTCCCAAACTCCCTAGCAAGTTGTTTATAAGACTGAATAAATCGTACGCTCTGTTTTTGATGATCCTTAAAAGTGCCGGGTAGCCGGTAATGGATATTGGCATTCTTTGCAAATATATAGGTAAATTTATTGTAGACAGTGTAAAGATACGCGTATGCGTCTTCCGCTACAATATTTTTGTTAAAGCTAATAGATTTATACAGTTTTTTAGAAAAACCCCTTGCTCTTCCATGGCAAGTATAAATATTGTTTCCTTCGTTGTATGATTCGAAAATGTCTTTTTTAAGCAGCATGCTAATTTTAAGAATTTCTTCAAATTTGGTATTTGTCCAAAATTCCTTTACGCGTGCTGAGGTAAGATCAGCGTGCCGTACTCGTATCGGTTCAATAAGCTTTTCAACCATTTGGTTATCACGAATGAGAATATCTCCATCTAGCAGTATAAGAATGTCCGATGTTGTATGTTTTATAATCTGATTCATCGCGTACGATTTCCCCATCCTTTTTTTGCCAGACACCACTCGAAGGGATTTCATTTTCATACGTGTAACAACATCAATCGTTCCGTCAGAGCTTGCATCGGAATATACAATAACTTCTCTAAGCAATGCAGTCACAAGTTTTTGTTCTTTAATGCTATTGATAAGAGTGCTTATATTTGCTTCCTCGTTATACGCCGGTATTCCTATGGTAAGTGTTAATTTATTTTTCATAATGTGATCCTGTTACTATTGCCTCGTTTTATAGTTTAAAATTAATTGCATATTTTAAATAATCGATGTGAAAATCTATTTTTCGTTTGGGAAAACTTTTATCTGTAAGTCCGTGGGTAGCAGAATTGATACTTAGTCCTTTAAATAAACTTTCAAAATACTCGCTTCCTTGATGTCTTCTGATTATTTCTTTTAACAACTTCAGATAAAAATCGTCTTCCTTCCACCGATATCTTAGAGTGGTTGTAAAATCGTGGATTGGATGAGTTAACACGCAAAGTTGTAGGTCTATAACGAAATCACTATTTTTAGTTATTAAAATATTTTTGAAATGAAGATCTCTGTGATTTAAGACCAATTTTTTCTCCTTAAAAAGAGCCGGCAAACATCGTAAGAATGTAGGTATTCCCATTAATATATACAGTGAAGCTCTTGGGTGACTGATAACAGCTTTGGCAACAAGCATTGGATAGAGCAATGCAAAATTGAATGGAGTTCTTTTGGAAATAAAACTTTTTTGTTTTGAAGTTAATTTTGTTCCCAAAAATTGAACGAATTCCATAGTTTTAAAATAAACATCAATTTTTTTTTCATTGGTTAGAACCATAGCTTCTTGCCCCTGAATGTATTCTGTAAGCATTATTAAATAATTTCTTTTTTCTTGGGAAGAAATCAATTTGGGCATGTTCATTCTTTTTAATCCTTCAGGTAAAATTTTTCGAGTTTTTCTTATTACCGAATTTAAAATTTTGGTTACCTGGATTTCATTTTTAAGAGAGTAGTAGCTGAAATCCTTATAATTGGCGGTCCACATCTTGGCAAAAGCTTTTTGGCCTTTTGAATTTTTGTAAATTCCCAATACAAAATCTTTTTTTGATCCGATTTTTTCGAAATTTGAAACAAAACAATAGTCACCTACTATTGCAGGAAGTTTACTATGTGTATTTTTATAGAAGAAGTTTAAAATCCTTCCAATAAGACTGTTTGTTAATAATCTTGTTAAATTAAAATTTTGTTTATTTGTTTTCATAATATATTAGGTGACTTTAATTAATTCTTTTGAAGAAGCCGCAAGTTCCCACTTACCATCTTTAGGAGTGACTTTGTAATACGGAAATAATCTGACGTACCAATTCATTAAAATAGACCCGAGAGTATAAATTGGACTTTTGAGAAACCATTTGACGAGGGATTTTATAAGAAGCATTTTTGGCATAGTGTAATATTCAAGAACTTGCTCTCCGAAATATTTAACTACGTCTTCTTTGTCTCCAATTACAGACCGTACACTAAGAATCCGCCAATCCATAAACGTGCTTACTGGAGTAAAAAGAACAAATGCGTTTTTGGCTAGCTTAAAACCTGCCCTATTATTTTTTGCAGCCATAGCGTAGAGGTAATTTTGGTCTGAGATGGTTCCTTTTGGATATTTGAACGATTTTGTAAGATTTTTCCTGATTAGATTCGCGGCCATCATGCCGTAGAAATTATTACCGTCATTTAAGTTGAGGAGAGCATCTTCAAAACTTAAGTATGATACATATGCAAATTTACCCATTAAGGTGGTGGGCTTAACTGGAATATGCCGTGCCCCAACAGCCTTTAGTCTCTCGTCATGAACAATTGTTTTGACCATTTGATCAATTGTGTCATTTTTTGCTAGCACTAAATCGGCGTCTATTGTTAAAAGAAAATCGCTTCTGTTTATTTTGTAAATCATATTGAGTGCGTTTGACTTACCATACCTCTCTTTTCTCACAATAAGTTTTATTTTCTTGTACTTTATAGCAAGCGCTTCAACAATACTTGCTGTTTTGTCCTTACAACCGTCGCAGACGACTAAGACAGATGCCAGTTTGTAAAAAGTTTGTTTTTGAGAAAAAATCGATTCTAAAAGAGCTGCAATATTTCTTTCTTCATTGTAAGCAGGTATTCCTATTGTGACTGTACTCTTGTTCATAATTAGGATTCCTTATAATGTTTTAGCCGAATCGCTTTGTTGATTATTGATTTACTAAATCGGTATTTGATAACTTTTGCTGGAACGCCCGCTACAATGGCATATGGAGGGATATTTTTTGTAACAACGGCTCCTGCCGCGACGATTGATCCTTGGCCGATTGTTACACCTGGCAGAATTGTTGCATTCGCACCAATCCAAACATCGTCCCCTACCTCGATAGGTTTCTGGAATTTCGAACTGTGGAACATTGGTATTGTCCAATCCCGGTAATCTATGCTGTCAGTGATAAATACAGAATTTGGACCGACCATTACAAAGTCTCCTAGCTTAACACTTGTTTCCTTTGAATTTAGAAACATGACATTTTTATTTATAAACACATTACTACCAATTTCAATTTCTTGGGGTTGTCCAAAAACACATCCTCGTTGGATAACAACATTTTCACCAATTGATTTCAGAAACAAACCCCAAAAAATTGCTCTCAAGCGTGCTATTGAATCAAAAAAATGATAAATTTTATCAATAATCCAACTTACAGTCCAAGAGGGGCTACTACTTATAGTTTGTAAATCTTTTCTTACAGTTGAAATAGTAATTGAGTTCATAGAATCTCCTTTATATATCCGATAAGTGTTTTGCCGATGGCTCTTGGCGTAAATTTTTCTAAAAATATCTTGTGGCCATTTTGGGCGATAGCTACTCTTAATCGAGGATTTTTCTTCAAGTCGAGAATCGCTCTTGATAAATCCCGTGCACTTGCGGGTTTGCAAAAGTACATATTCACTCTGTTGGTAAAAACAGACCTTATTACTGGGCTGTCGGCCGTAATTACGACTTTACCCAACGATAACCCCTGATAAACCTTATTTGGAATAATCCTTTCTACGCTAGGATGCTTTTGCAGGAATCCAAGAAAAATATCTGCTTTTTCGATAATTTCTGGATGTTTTTCTACCGGTATGTCATGAAAAAACTGGACATTTTTTAATCCCAATTTTTTTGCGCAATCGTAATTTTCTTGAAAAGTGTTCCCTTGACCAACAAATGTAAACTTAATATCTCGGTCATTTTTTAGCATATTGGCAGCACCAATAATGTGTTCAACCCCATGAACTGGACTGTAAAGACCGTAATAAACAACATTTACTTTCTTACCTGTGTTTTTGTAAGGTGTATATTTGTAGAGCTTGTCGTCTGCTCCAATAGGAAAGACTTTTATTTTTTTACTAGGTATATTAAAAGTTTTCTTAAAATATTCCATTTGATATGGAGTATCTGGCAGAAGTAAATCAACCATTTTGTAGATCATCGATTCAGTAAATTTGACTAGCTTTCCAAAATACGATTTTTTATCGAGAATCCCCTGCTCATCCGCAAAACCGCTATAAAAACTGATAACAGGATTAAAAACTAGTTTTTTTCTTAAGATTTTTGCGATTGGATAAGCCAAGAGAACGTCAAAATGGCCAGGGTATGCAACGTAAATAGCGTCTGCACTTTTTAATTTGTCCCAGTTTTTAACTATCTGGGCAAAAATCCTGTATTTCTTAAAGATTCTTCCCAATAAAGAAAGTACGTTAAGATCCTCTTTCTTAATTAAAGCGGTTAGCTTTACTTCACTGTTCACTTCCAATACGTCTACATGATTCTCCAACAAACCCTGGTAGACAATTTTGTTTGCAGTATAGTTCTTGTCGTATGTTCCAAAAAAACAGACTTTCATATTAGTTTTTGGCAGTACTTGTGACTTTCCAACTCAGCAATGATTTAATTTGACCTACGGACTGGCGCATCAAGTTGTTCACGGAAAATGGCAATTGTTTTGCGCTGGGCACTTTGGGTAATTCTTGAGCGTCTTTTTTTACGACTGTTGCCAGTATCTGTTGCCACATTTCCAGCGCCCTGGTTTGCGGCAGTTCAACGTCGCTGAATTTAACAATTTGGCCTTCTTCGACGGTTTTTTCGAAACGGGCGTTGTAAACTAGGGTAATTGGTACAGCATCTTGGTAATTTTCAATTTTGACGGCTTCTCCCCTGATATCGAAACTTCCTAAGCCTCTTTTTATAAACTCACCTGCTTCGATTTTTCTTTTGGCAACTGCGACTACCTGGGCAACAGGATTTTCCCCATTGTTAAACTGGTAGGTTTTATCACCTGTTAAAACTTTCATGATCGTCTTTGGAATTTCCGAATGAACAAGATGATAGGGTTTTAAAAGAACATAGTTGGGTCCCGGGCCGAGTTTGAGATATTCAAGGTAAGGTTTTTGTTCCTTGTCGTGTTTGGCTACAATGAATACACCTGCAGGGGCTGTGGCAGAAAGAACATAATCGCTTATTGGTTTTTTAATTTCGTCGGCTACTTCTCCTAGCCTTTGGGCTCCGTCTTCCAGGTCTTTACAGGGAATGCCGAGTAGTCCCCTGTTTGCAATTGTCGCCCCGAGCCCGTTTGCTACCAATACTTGTTCGATCTGTACCTTACTACCATCTGTGAAGGCCGTAACCTGATCCATACTAATCCCCTGCCTGTTGGACCAATATTCCATCTCCTCTTTTGTGGGACTGAGGTTTAGGAACCTTTTAATGTTGCCGTAAACGATTGGTTTAAATCCCATGCTTCTTACTTCGTAATCCAGGGCAGCGAGCGTCCCCGGCTGGTCACCTTCAGCCTCTATGAATGTGCCCATTTTGCGCAGTATTGTCCCCGACGTGATTTGCAGTTCCGAGTTCATGGTTACAACAGGTAGCCCCGCTTTTAATACCTTTTCGACCAGCTCCGTTCCGTGAACTACATCTCCCGAGCATTCGACTATTAAATCGCAGTTTTTTATGAGCTTGTCGATGTCGTGGGTAATTAATTTTTTATCGGCAGGTACGTCAGTCAAGCTTTTGATACTCCTTCTGGTAAGTACCCCTACAAGTTCAAGCTGGGGGTGGTATTTGAGTGAGTACATCAAGCCGCGGGCAACAAAACCCGTACCAACAATGCCTATTTTATGTTTGCCGTTATTTTTCATGCTGTTTCTTTCTGGATAACTTTTAAAAACTCGTTGGTGCTTTTTTCCCAGCTGAATTTCTTTGACCAAAGCTGCGCTTCTGCGCTCAAAGACTTTCTGAAAGGCTCGTCTTTGATAACTTTGCTAATGGCGTCTACCCATTTTTCCCGGTTATCCCAGGTAACCAAAAGACCTGTATGCGGATTGCGCACAGAATCGCGAAGTCCCGGAACGTCCGAAGCAATTACAGGTGTACCGGAGGCATTGGCTTCGATAACGGTAATTCCCCAGCCTTCAATTGTCGAGGGCTGAGCAAGAACCCATGATTTGGAAAGAAGCTGGGCCTTTGTCATTTCGCTGACTCTGCCTAAAAACTTAACCGCATTGGTAAGTCCAAGTTTCTTCGTAAAATCTTCAAGTTGATTACGGCTTTCGCCTTCTCCGGCAATGGTTAAAATCGCGTCCGGTATCTCTTTTGCAATTTGAGAGAAGACACTGATTAGCCTGTCAATTGATTTATACGGTTTGAGCCTTCCAAGGTAGAGAACGGCCGGATTCGGGCTTTTTGCGCCGGGTTTAAACTTTGAAAGGTCCACTCCCGGATTAATGACCGTGATTCCCCGCTTTTTGCCAAGACCTATTTGGGCCATTGCTTCTTTTGAAGAAGCGGAGACCGTTATCATCTTTGAATTTCTATAGAAAATGGGCATTAATTTTGCCTCCATGAATCCTGCAATTTGGGCAAAGGGGAACATTAAATGTTTTCTGAACACTTCCTGATGGATGTGATGGACAAGGCCAATTATCGGTTTGCGGCAGTATAAGGGGCTGAAAAACGGGATGCCGTTTTCGGAATCGATGATAACGTCAACTTTAGTGCGGAATTTAAAAATGTAGTAAAGAGCCGCCCAAAAATAGACAGTATAAAAACCGCCGCGCCGAACGATGTTGACTCCGTCGATTGCCTCACTTCTTGGGCTTTTGCCGTCGTTGCCGCAAAAGAGAGTTACGAAATGCCCATCACCGACCAATCGTTTGGCGATTTCATGGATGTAGGCTTCGGCTCCACCGGCCCAGACGTGCCTGGTATCGCGCCAGTTAAAAATGAGGATTCTTAAGTTTGCAGGACTTGCTGCGGCCTTAGGAGTAGAAAAAGTGATAAAGGCGAGAAGGTCTATCAAGTTTCTGCCTAAACTGGCAAGCGGCTCGTAGATTAGGTATAGAAGAGCGATGACTACAAGACTGGTAATGCCTGTTGCAGTCATCACCAAAACGATTTCTTCCAAATTGGCGTGATAGAAATAAATGGCGATAATTTGGGCAATTGCCAAGAAAAGACTGGCGACAGAAAGCAAATATTTTCGACGGATCTGGTAATAAGTAACCAGACTGCTTGCTACGCTGAAGCAAAACATGGCGAAACCGTAAATTGGCAAAAGATAAAGAATCGGGCCCACCTTTTCGCCAAGAAGAAGCGGGGCTGTGTAGGCACCAAACAAGCCCACGGCAAGATAAGCGCAGAAACTGACAAAGGTCGACGCGAAAAACAATTTATAAAAAACTTTGCTGCTTTTCCTTTGGGCACCCTCTTCGCGCGAGACCATAGGGTTAATAAACTGGCTAAAGAGAGAACCCGCGAAATAAACCATTTTGCCGATTAAAGAAATAAGCGCGTAAAGACCTGCTTCCTGCGGCGGCAGGAATATCTTGGCCAAAATAAGGTCGAAACTTAAAAAGGCTATGATTGAGAATCTGGTAAAGATAGAAGTTACAAAGAATTTTTTAGGGAAATAAAGGGTTTGCGCATCGATAATTTGTCTGCGTTGTTTAATGCCGATTACAAAAAGCCAGCCTATTAAAAATGCGACAGCCATGGAAATGGGAGTAGCCGCGTAAACGAGGTGGGAATTGCCGCTTTCAACAAAGACAAAAGCGGCCGTAAACTTAGCAATGGATTCGACAATGATAATAGCTGCTAAGACTTTAAATTTGAGATTGCCGCTTAAGAAACCGCCGTCGACGGCAGCCACAGTACCGATAAACCAAACGGGCGCAAAAAGGATAAACGGCTGAGTTGATGTTGATTTAAAAAGAATTGCCAGAGCCGGCGCGGCCGCAAGCCAAATGAGCATTGCGGAAAAACCCGCAATTATCGCGCGAAACCGCACATGAGACCAAAACTCTTTAAGGGGTACTTCGTATTTTCCAAGCAGGAAAGCGGCCCTGTGGGTAACGGTTTTGGAAAGAGCGCCAATAGGGACGGTTGAAAGATAGAAAAAACTGCCCACCAGCGAGATTAGGCCGAAATCTTCAACAGAAATGCGCCTTCCCAGATAAGCGTTGTAAGCGAAATTGGTGAAATTGGCGAAAATTGATGCGGCTATTAAGGCGCCGCCCGTGGCTATACCTGACCTGGCAAGAGCGTAGGCATCGGCAAACCTTCTTGCACGATCTTGGGCCTTTTGGGCTTTGATTTCGGCCCTGGCCTGATCCTGGGCAACCTTGGCATGGTGAAATCCGTGAACGGTCTTTTCCCAGTAATGCGGTTTGATGATTAGTTGATAAGCGGCAATTACAGCTGCAAAACTAATAGAGAGCCAATAAAATGGGATCAAAAAAACGTATTTGATAAGAGACCAGTGTTGCCTCTGCGCGCAACCGATCATGTAGTAGTAGAGATAGAGAAAATTGCCAAAGACAAGCGATATGACGGCTATGTAAAAAACGGGCGCAGGATAAAGGGCTTCGATTGTCGGTCCGACAATACGGTACAGGGCAAAATAGGAAATGGTGGCTACCCAAAGAAACGGGTTGATAAAAAGCGAAGCGATTTTGCCGCCGACCACGAACTGAAAAATGACGGCGTGTACCCCGTGGGTCTTGATAAGTTTGAAAGGGTTTCGCATGTGAACCAGATAAGTCTGCATGTAACCCTTAATCCAGCGTGAGCGCTGGCGAAGCCAGTTAATTGGCTGGCTGTTTGCCTCCTCATATGTTGTGGAGTTGAAAATTGCCGTTTGATATCCGTGTTTGAAAAGACGCACGCCCAAATCGGCGTCTTCGGTGACGTTAAATGGATCCCACCCTTGGAGCCTTCTTAGGTTTTCCGTTTTAAAATGGTTGCTGGTGCCGCCAAGCGGAATGGTCGTTTTGATTGACTGCAGTCCCGTCAAGACAACATCAAACCAAAGTGAATATTCTGCAGTAAAAAGACGGGTTATCAGGTTCTGATGAGGATTGTAATAATTGAGCTTAGCCTGTAGACAAATTACATTTGGATTTGTCTTTTGAAAAGCCAGATGTGCTTTTTTAAGTTGATCCGCTTCGGGAACATCTTCTGCATCATAAATTACGAGATATTGTCCTTTGGCAAGCGATAATCCATAGTTGCAAGCTTTAGGTTTTGTTTTAGGTACCGAATGTGGAACGACGTTTGCCCTAACACATGAAGGCAGTGATAGTTTCTGAACTGCTTCCTGGGTTTGGTGATCGTCTTCCTCCAAAAGCAGAATGACGTCGAGCTTGTTTTTCGGCCAATCAAGCTTTTCGATAGCATCGAGAAAGTGAGGCAAAACCTGTGCTTCTTTGTAAAGCGGGCAAAGAACGGTATAGGTTGGCAGATCTTGCTGTTGAAGACCGTCTATTTCTTCTTCGCTTATTACAATTTCCGGCGGTTTATGCAGGCTCTTTATAATTAAAAAAAGATTAAAAATAAAGTCGATAAAGTAAACAACACTTAGTACAGCAACCAAACCGATAGCCGTATTAAGCGGCCAAAAGTAGAATAGAGCCGCCAAGCCCGCAACTATCAGGGTAACGCTTGCTTTTTGCCAAACGACAAACCCCTTAAGGGCACTTTCGTGATGTGGCAATGTGGTATGAGTTATGTATTGACGCCTCTTAAATCCGATTCCGGCTCCCTGCATGGAAGTCGCGGGACTATGTGGCGGAATTGGCTGAGGATGTATCTTTTTTGTTTTGAGAGTCAGCGCATTAAAACCGATCTCTAAAGCGGTTTTGAGTGTATTGATCTTGGAATGGCCGTTCACACGAGGGTTAAAGTCGATATCAAAACTTTTTCCGGTAAAACCGGCCTCCCGGGCTCTATGCAAAAACTCCAGGTCAAAAGTCCAGGCACTCCTGGGCACAAATTTAACAGTTTCCCAAACACGACGCTTAAAAACCTTGAGGCCGGATTGGATATCGCTGTCTATTCCGAAGAGAAATTTGCCAAATGCAAAACGGAAAGTACGGCTAAGAAATTTGCGCAAGTTAGAATCGTAATAGTTTTTACGGTTGGCAACAACCAGATCGGAATCATCGAGTGCTTTGACCATTTCGGCAATAGCCTCGGGCGGATACTGCAGATCGGCATCACACATGACAAGTGTGTCACCACAGCTCTTAGAAAAACCTTCATAGAGAGAGAGTGCTTTGCCTTTTCGACCGATTTTTCTGAAAAACTTCAATGGGTATAAGCTTGCGAGTTGTTGGAGCAGTTCCCACGTGCCATCGGAAGAATGATCGTCAATGACGATAACCTCATAGTTTTGGTTATTTTTGCTAAAGGAGTGGCCAATTAACGCGAGAAGATTTTCGATGTTCTTCTCCTCGTTAAAGGTCGGCACGATTATGCTTACCATGATCAATTTTTAGATTTATGGAAACTTTTAAAAAGAGTCCCAAACTTTGGGCAGTTTGGGCAGAAGATCTACGTTATTTTTTTCGAGGCTTTATAATACCATAATTAATATCCTATAGCAAGTTAAGCGCACAAATTTTTTGGGCAGGTTGGATTTAGAAACAGATCAATTATATCATCCATGAATTGCTTAGCAAGTGAATAATAATGTGGGAATCATCATCTAACCAATGATTGATCTTTATTTCGTTGTTTTGAACAAAGATGTTGTTAATTATAGATTGCAGAAATCTTTTTTGAGCTTTTTTAAATAGCTTTCAGCTCGAGGAGCCGTTCGCGGATGAGCATTCTTGCGGTGGTAGAAATTCCGATCCCTTTTTCTCTGGCAACTTTTTCAATTGCCTTTTTGGTCTGTTCATCAAAGTCTAATAGGAATAACTTTTTGGTAAATGGACTTCAGATTTTTGGAAAATTTAACTTCTGGTGCAGGTTCCCAATAATCTGGAAAGTCTTCAGACGAATGTGTATCCCAAAAATTAGCTTCCTCTTCGATTGATTTGAATTCAGGTACCGTTTGTGTTTTTTTCTTCATTTTTTCTTTAACTGTTTTCTTTAACTGTTTTCTTTCTTTATTATCCGAATCTTTGGCAGTAACAGGATAAAACTTTCCTGAGCCTCTTGGCGCTAGAATAATTGTTAAATACCTGCGGTATATATTGTAACGCTTCTGCAACCATTCGACTTCGCTCATGGTCTTGAATCACTTTAAATATCTGTAGGCCTATACTGAAGTGATTCTGCAACATGATTGGATTTGATTTTAGGTGAACCCTCAAGATCTGCAATTGTTCGGGCTATTTTAATCACTCTATGAAATGCTCTAGCTGACAAATTTAGTTTTGATATTGCTTGCTTTAGGAGTAATATTGATTGCTCGTCAAGGTTACAAAAGGCTTTGAGTTGTTTATTGTTCATC
>Ga0209542_10001760_pt1 | contig 50263 bp, 49 predicted proteins | sample RifCSPhighO2_01_FD_184028 | JGI IMG/M metagenome (GOLD analysis project Ga0209542, IMG submission 184028) | Soil microbial communities from Rifle, Colorado - Rifle CSP2_plank highO2_0.1 (SPAdes) (version 2) | ecosystem: Environmental > Terrestrial > Deep subsurface > Rock core/Sediment ...
GGGGGGGGGGGGGGGGGGGGGGGGGGGGGGGAGTAGAAGTCTAAAGATAAACTGCTGCACGGCCGCCGTAGTTCGGACCGGCACCCTGCACATGACACCGGCGCACGCTGACCCCGCCGTCCCAGCCCACATAGACCGCAAAGCCGCCAGAATCAAGCGAGCCCGTGATGGTTGCCGTATGTGGATCAAGGTGCTCTCCAGTTTTTAGGAAGTTTAAGTCTTCAAAGTAGAGAACCTCAACCCCGCGGAGGGTTTCCACACCATCGTTTTGATTCTGCTCGAACGAGCGATTGCGCAACTCCTCATCCGCATCACGGCCGCCCCCATGCAAAAGCGCGTACATCCCGAGATGCCTACGGTCGTTTCGAACTTTCAGGTTAAGCTCTCCGTCCGCGAAAGTCCACACCTTGAACTTTTTTTCTTCGCGCCACTTGGCGCAAAGATTTTCCATACCGGCAACTACTTTCCCCGGCGGCATAACGAGGAGTGTTTTGCATTGGCCGCGAGGGTGGGGAACGTAGAGTGCGCTGATTTCGGCATCAGTACACTTGAAACCCCAACGGTCACGGAGATGTTGGACTTGCTCCTCGATCTGCTTTGAGTACGTTTTCGAGGCGTTTTCAAATGGATTTTGGTGAGAGTTGCAACGCGAGAGTTCGTCAAGCGTCATTGCTTCCGATTCCATTTGACTAATTGTGTCTTTGAGCAATCCAAGCGCCCTTTTTGTTTCGGCGCAAAGAGAGCTACCAGTAGTTGGAGCGTTAGTGCTCATAGTACCAGTTTCCTTTCATTTGTTGTTTAAGAACAGCTCAAGATACGAGTAATCGCAAGTCCGCTATTCCACTGAACAAGATACCATGTTGGGTACACAATGTCAATCCTATTATGTTATCTGTTATATGTTATATGATTGAACAATGATTTCCCACCTCAAAGGTGCAATTATTCAGACCTTCGATAGTTATACCATTCTCGATGTCGCGGGTGTTGGCTATAAAGTGTTCGTGACTGGTGAAACACTCGGTAAGTTGAAAAACGGTAGCGAAGTGTCGCTCTGGACACACCTCGTGGTCAAAGACGACGCCCTTGATCTCTATGGTTTTTTGGATAGAGAAAACCACGACTTTTTTATTCTACTTTTAACCGTCTCCGGCGTCGGCCCAAAATCGGCACTCGCCATTTTAAACTTGGTAGCTGTTTCAACCCTTCGCAAAGCCATCTCGAAAGGTGATCCGTCCTACTTATCAAAAATTTCCGGCATCGGCACAAAAAAAGCGGAGAAAATCGTGCTTGAATTAAAGGACCGACTCCACTTAAGCAAGGAGGAAATGAAAGGAGAACTTCAAGATGACGCGGACTCCATCGGCGCTCTTGAAGCGCTCGGCTATTCGGGGAAAGAAGCTCGCGACGCCCTCAAAAAAATCGCTCCCGAGATTTCCAAAACCAGTGACCGCATCAAAGCGGCACTTAAGATCTTGGGGAAATAAATTTGACAAAAAATATCTGTTGTATATACTTTGGATACTATGAAAACAATGCTCAATATCAAAACAGAGGTGTCACTTAAAAAACGTGCCAAAGAAACGGCTGAACGTATTGGTTTGCCTCTAAGCGCAGTTATTAACAACTACCTCAAAACCTTCGTCGAGGAGAGGCAGGTTACCTTTTCAGACCGTCTCATACCAAACAAAAAGACCTCGGCTCTTTTGAGACAGACTGATAAAGATATAAAAGCCGGGAAAAACCTTGTCGGACCTTTTCATTCCGCCGAAGAAATGATAAAAAGTCTCCGTTCCTAAAATCTCCAATGGTACCTTATTACCACTCGAGCTTTAAAAGAGACTACGGAAAACTGCCCAAAAACGTACAGACTCGTTTCGATGAGCGATTAGTCATTTTTCTTCAAAATCAGTTTCACCCATTACTTAAAAATCATCCCCTCCATGGAGCCTGGGTAAACCATCGAAGTATTAATATTACCGCTGATGTACGGGCAATTTTTAAACTTGAAGGAGCAACCGCAATTTTCGTCGCTATTGGCACACACAACAAACTGTATGAATAAAAACAGTCACAAAAAGAAGCCCGAGATGCTCTCAAAAAAATTGCTCCCGAAATTTCCAAAACCAGCGACCGCATCAAAGCGGCGCTCAAAATGCTCGGTAAATAAAATTACAAATTAACTGACGACCGTCAGCTTATTTGTAATTGATATTTATTGGTATATAGTCTACAAAATTTTAATGATTAAAAATTCACTTGTAGGCATCTTTTCTGTGCTTGATTGAATACACGGTTATCGTTTTTCCTTCTATGACAAAAAGAATTCGATAACTACCGATCCTCAAACGATAGCCCAAAAAAGGCACTCGCAACTTATTTATGTCGAGTGTTTTAGAAAGTGGATTGTCCGAAAACTCTCCACCAAAAAGCCGCGACACGTCTTGCGCCACTCTAGAGGGCAACTTTTTATACTCCTTTTCTGCTTTCGCAGTCAGGAAAATTCGATACATGTTTTTGCCGAATTATCTCCACGCAATCTTACTCTTATGTTTGTTTTCTTTCACTAGACGAGTTAGTTCCGAAGCATCAATATCGTCTTCTCTTTCTTCAACAAGTTTGTTATACGCATCCGCCGACAAAAGCACGTAGGGCTCGCCACCACGCGCTGTGGTAATCACAAGCGGTTTTTCTTTGGCACGCTTCAAATATGCAGGCAAGTCCGTCCGAAAGTCGCTAACCCCAACTGTTTTCTCAATTTTTTGAAACATATTTTGTGTGTTTAACTGTACAACTAGTATAACAAAAAGCGAAACGGAAAACAAAGATAAAAAAACACCCCACATTGTTTTGCAGTGTAAGGTGTTGCGAGGACAAAGGTCTAAGATTCAAGTGCCAAGAGCTAAGAGACAAGGGCTAAGCACTTGCGCGCACAGCCGCCGGGTAAGCGCCAAACCAGACGTCGTCGAGCCAGTAGTAGCTCCAGAACCACCGACCGCCGCACCAGTAGAGACAACGAACGTAGAGATTGCCGTAGCGGCCGCGGTAAATGGTTCCCCAGAAAAAGATCCATTTGCCTTTCCATTCCTCGGGAATGAGGTGCTGGTTTTCTGTAACCAGTAGATAATCCAGAAGGTGAGCCGTGTAGACTGGTTGCTTTACAAGCTCCTTGCGGAGTTTGTTGCCTTCGATCCACTTGCCATTTTTCTGGCCGTTCGCAAGATGAAGTGTTACCTCTTTGGGATTCCATGCGAATTTTCCTTTCACACGGTTTGGTAACTGTTCCGCCTCCGGCAAAACTTCCCAACCGTCGGGGATGAAGACGGGGGTGTCGCAATCGATAGCCCCTCTCACAAGCTCAAGGAGCTTGCCGAGAACTGATTGGTTTTGGGAAACATACTCTAAATCCCCTTCAGAAAACCCCCCGTCGATGAGAAACTGCCCTAATGACACAACTCTCGACATGAATGGGTCGAACTTGAGAACACGAGCGACAAGTGTTTGATATTCTGGCGGTTTTTTGCGCAGATGTGCAAGATGTTCCGCGGTGACTCCATAACGGTCAAACAACTCGATAGTTGCGTTTAGTTCCGACAGTGGTGTTCTAATCAGATCTCCCATAGGGATCTCCTTTCGTATTTGTGCTCCCTCATTATGAGGTCGCGGTTTTTGTTTATTGCTGGACTCTTCGCCACAGCAAACTTCCAACAAAACAATATACTAGTAATACTTTTTTGTCAAGTCTATTATACGGCCTGAATAAAGGCTATTATTTGCTCATGGACACCCTCTTGCGTTTTGGCCGCAAACTCATCCCGAAAGGTCTTTTCGAGGCGGCCCAGCCTATATACCACTACCTTCTTGCCCTAGCTGGTGCGCTTCTATACCGCTTCCCTGCCCACGCCAAACTGTCGTCTTGGACACGTTTGGGCGGGCCTTCCCGAGAAATTAAAGTGGTTGGTATTACCGGCACCAAAGGCAAAACCACCACGGCGGAGTTAATAAACGCAATTCTTGAAGAAGCAGGATTTAAAACTGCCCTCGCGGGGACACTTCGTTTTAAAATCGGAGACGAAGAAGAACGCAACCTCTACAAAATGACCACGCCGGGCAGATTTTTCATCCAGAAATTTCTGCGCCGAGCGGTTTCCGCGAAGTGTGACTACGCAGTCCTTGAACTGACCAGCGAAGGCGCGAAACAATTTCGACACGCGTTTATTGATCTCGACGCACTGATTTTCCTCAATCTCGCGCCCGAACACATTGAATCCCACGGTTCATACGAAAAATACAAAGAGGCGAAACTGAAAATTGCCGAGGCGCTGGCTCGATCAAAAAAGAAAAATCCAACACTTATTGCGAACGCCGACGATAAAGAAAGCGGATCATTCTTGGCTCTGCCTGTAACGGAAAAACGAACATTCTCCCTTGCTGACGCCAAACCGTACACACTGAAAGAAAATGGTTCGGATATAACCATTGATGACCGCGAGCTTTTTCTTCCCCTCCCCGGTGTATTCAATATATATAATGCCCTTGCCGCCATCACCTTTGCAAAAAGCCAAAAAATTCCTTTTCAGATAGTCAAAAAAGCGCTCGAAAATATCAAGGGGGTTCGTGGCAGGATGGAGAAAATTGAAGTGGTCCCATTCAACGGGATTCAGGGTAAGCAGGAATTTTTAGTGTATGTCGACTACGCGCACACTCCCGGCTCACTGGAAGCGGTATATCAGACCTTTCCGGATAAAAATAAAATTTGCGTTCTTGGAAATACCGGCGGCGGCCGCGACAAGTGGAAGCGACCAGAAATGGGAAAAATTGCTGATCATTACTGCTCCCGCGTCATTCTGACCAACGAAGACCCGTATGATGAAGACCCGATGGCAATTCTCGAAGATATGAAAAAAGGCATTACCCGCCACATGCCGGAAATTATTTTGAATCGAAGAATGGCCATCCAAAAAGCCCTTTCATACGCAAAACCAGGCGAAGTAGTCTTTATTACCGGCAAAGGAACAGACCCCTACATCATGGGCAAACGAGGGAAAAAAGAGGTCTGGGATGATGCGACGGTAGTTAGAGAGGAGCTACAAAAATTAAACGAGTCTAAACCGGCTGTGTAAATAGAACCCAACCCCGATTCGCCGTGGCGAATCGGGGTTGGGTTCAAAATGTCTCTGTTTCAAATGCTTAATTCACTGTGAAGGTCAAGCTGTTACTTTGACCGTTCGCATTCGTAACATAAACCTGGTAGGTTCCTGGCATAACAAGTAGAGCAGCCGCCGCGCAACCAGCTCCTATAAAGTCGCAAATGCCGATGGTATATGGAATCACGTAAGTAAGAGTCATGCCATCTTTTGAAGAAAGATTGGCGCTACCGCCAATACCAAAATGCACGGCATTGCCGGTTGCGGTAAAACCGGAACCGGTAATGGTTACAGATGTGCCGACCGAACCTTGCGCGGGTAAGAGGGAAGAAACGGTGGGTGTCGTTTGAACTTTAGAAGAAGTGACAGTGAAATAACTATCGCTTGAGTCACAGGTGGTCGTACCCGTTTGACAAACTTGCACGGTATACGCGCCGTCAGGGACAGCGCAATCATCACTAATACGTGTATTACTAGGATCACATCCGTGTGTTTGTGCCACTAGCCAACTATAAGATGAACCTCCTGTGTTTTGGATAATCAGGTATGGTTCTCGGTATGGATAATACATAGGGCACATCTGGCCGATGCAAGGCGGGTAGTATGGTGCAAGTTTGAGGTCATAGAACTTTGCAACATAAGGAGACGCACAATATTCGGACGGGCAAGGCGAAACGGTGCTGTTGTCCTTCCAATTAATTGCCTGCGTTGTTCCCTTCGTCCACACTTCTCCCCCATTGGGTGAAACAACATTAAGTGATGATCGGCTTGGAGGAAGCTTGCCACAATCTATTTCCTTGATTTTGGCCCGGGTCAGAGGTCCTACCAGACCCGTTTGTTCAATTCCTACCTCTGCTTGAAACTTTTTGACCGCTTGAGCGGTATAAAGACCAAAGTATCCAGTTGGGTTTTGAGTCAAATAACCTTGAGCTTGCAAAAAAACCTGGAGAGCTGACACTTCTCCTCCTGTTTGTTCATCGGTCAATCGGTAGCCGAGACTTCGTTTGATCCCAATGCAAGCAGTGCCTGCTGTTCCGCCGGTAACATTCGTCGTAATGCCGGAAGGCGCGGGTGGCAGTGGGAGCGGGGTGCTTGTAACGCGCGAAGAACTAAGTTGAATAATAGCAGACTGGAGCACTTTTATTTGTTCTAAAAGCGAACTTATCCGAGCCTCAAGCTGTGCAGTAGCAGACACGCCTTGAGCAAAAATAATGGTCGGGGTAAATGCAAATAGAGCGTAGACAATGGAAACAATAATTTTATTTTTAGTGGACATACATGATATGGAAAATTAATAAATAATGAAATGATCTGTAAATGTTAAGCGCACGCGGGTAGGAGAAACATGCTTCGACCATTACACACGCCATCTTTATGACGTGTAATCATACCCACATCTTACAGCTAACTAAACTAACAGCCAGTTCTAATTCTAAGTGCACGCTACCTCACCTCATTCCATTGAGAAATATACCGAAATATGGGTAGCAGAAACATGTATACACGCGAGGCACCCCACCCTAAAACTTGCACACCAAAATTACATGCTATAAGATTTTCGAGTGCCCGAACTTCCTGAAGTCCACACAACCGCTACAATTTTAAACAAACTAATTAAAGGTTTGGTTATTTCTCGAGTCTGGTCGGGGTACAATAGCGTCTTTCATAAAGGCAAAAATAATATCAAAAACACAACTTACTTCGAGGGTTTTAAGAAAAACGTTGTGGGCAGGAAAATTCTTGGGGTATCACGGCGCGGAAAAAACGTACTAATTTCACTTTCAGGAGATAAAACTATTCTAGTGCACATGAAAATGACAGGACATCTTTTGTACGGAATGTATAGGAGAAGCTCCAATAACCAAACACTCCCGATTCGCCTAGCGAATCGAGGATCCTCGATTTTGTATAATAAAATCGGGACAAATTCCAAACAAAACCCAAACTCCAAAACTCAAACAAAAAACAAAAAAGGCTGGGAAAGGGAGATGTGGAGACCAGATGAGAATGAGGGGGAGGCGCTTAAAGATCCTTTCAATCGTTTCATTAGACTTGTTTTTAGCTTATCAAATGGTAAGCATCTGGCGCTATCGGACGTGCGAAAATTCGCCAAGGTTTGCCTTTTGCCGACAAAAACCCTCGCGGAAAGCGAGGACTTGAAAGCGTTGGGGCCGGAGCCGCTCGATAAAAGTTTCGGCCTCGAAACTTTTATCGAGCGGCTCCTTCTTCGTCCAAAGGCAAAAATCAAACAAGCTCTTTTAGACCAAACCCTGATTGCTGGCATCGGCAACATTTATTCCGACGAAATGCTCTGGCTTTCTGGCATCCACCCCCTTTCAGTTGTCTCAAAAATTCCACGCGAAAAATTCACTAGACTTTTTACGGCAATGAAAACAGTTCTAAGAAAAGGTATCGATTTCCGCGGCGACTCGACGTCCGATTATAGAAACCCAAACGGCGAACGCGGAGGTTTCCAACATAAACACAGCGCGTATCAGCAAACCGGAAAACCGTGCCCGAAGAGAGACGGTGGAACAATCAAGCGGATTATCGTCGGCGCGCGAAGCGCGCATTTTTGCACAAAACACCAGCAGATTTTCTAAAGAAACGCTATAATATGGCTACACTTATTTTATGGATCAGAAAAACACATTACTCTTCGCCTCTATCCTCGGTGTTTTTGTTTTAGTTATCGGCGGCTTTTTCGCGGTTAAGGGCCTACTAAACAGAAAATCGGAAGGGCCTGCGCCGATAAACACTCCTTCTGCCGGAACGCTGGGCAACCCCATCTTCGGAGATTTCGGCGGTGCGACAGAAGCAATTGCCCCAACAACAACCGATAGTTCCGCCTCGGGAAACGATTTCTTCTACTACGGCGATATCCCGCAAAATCAAACCCAAACCGGAGGGGTTTCTTCGGGAGGATCATACACGTATCAAGGCTACACACCCACGAGCGGAGGCGCCACGGAAACTCCGAAGACCGCCGAGGAAATAAAGGCGGAACAGGAAGCCTCGACGCTTAAAGGAACAATCACCATAAGCTACGTCACCCACGGATGGTCTTACGGCTCCCAAAGCGGAAGTGACCCCGCGGCTGGAGAATACGTCACACTTGTAGCCGACAGAGACAACACGGAAAAAATTCTCCTATCCGGCATGGAACTGCGAAGCCCTATAACCGGCAAAGGCGCGAAAATTGGCAACGGGGTCTATCTCCCCTATCAAAGCCAGTTGAATACATCCCAGCCAATTTTCTTATCCCCCGGTGAAACAGCCTATATTGCTACCGGACGGTCGCCAATCGGTATCTCTTTTCGACTAAACAAATGCACCGGTTTCTACGAACAATTCCAAGATTTCGTCCCTGGTCTGCAACAAGAATGTCCCGCGATTAGCGATTACGGGGTGGAATCCGTAACAGTCGATAATCCAAACGCCTTAAATGACGCATGTATTGACTACATAAGAAGTTTCCAAAGATGTGCCGTGCCTGTAAACCCATACCCCAAAGAAATAGATCGCGAATGTCAGATATTTATTGAAAAAAGAGCCGCCTACAACTACTGTGTTTCAAGTTATAAAAATACTGCTGACTTTTATAAACCGGAGTGGAGAATTTTCTTAGGCAGAACAGAACTTTTGTGGAAAGACCGCCGCGAACTCATAAAGCTCTTGGATCAAAACGGCAAAACGGTTGCGACCTACACGTATTAATATAGAGTGGTTAAATAATGTCGAGCGTGCGAAAAAGTGTGATCCCTGCGGCCACGGACACATTCAAGGATTCCTTTTTGCCATGCATGGGAATGGCAATAGTCACATCGCTTAAAGCAAGAATGCGCGACGGCAGTCCCGACACTTCGTTGCCTAAAATAAAAACCATTTTCTTTTTACTTCTCAGTTTCTTATAGTCAATTGATTTTGGCGACTGTTCAACGGCAACAACATAATAATTTTCTTTTTTAAACTGCCGGAGATAAGTGGTTATGTTTTTCACCTGCTGCCACGGGATATTTTTTTCCGCCCCAAGCGCGGTCTTGGCAATCTCGCGAGATGGCCGGGAAAAACGGTCAAGGGGCGCCGGCGTGATACTCGAGAGAATTATTTTTGAAACCCCAATTGCGTCCGCTGTTCTAAAAATCGAGCCAACATTGTGGGTGCTCCGAATATCATGGAGGACAAGCACGATATTTCTTGCGGTATTAGTTTTTTTCATCTTCCCTTTCACAAAAAACATCATACGAGGAAAGGTCTTCGCGAGCAAACATAGAGCCTGATCGCAATCTTCTTCCTATTGAAAAATTTCTTGGTAATTTAATAGTTACACAACTCGAGCGATCGCTTTAGTTGTGTAACTAACTAGAACCCATCTCAAAATAAATGGCTAAATCAAACAACGAAATTTCGAGGCAAAAACAGAGGATGAGGAAGGAGACGTACTGTAAGTACGAGCGACTGACGAAACTCTGTTTTTGACCGATATTCTGTTGTTTGATAGCCAAATCCGTTAATGTTTTCATTGGTTTATTTTGAGATGGGTTCTAATAACTGGTATTAATATTTTCTGTCTCGAGTACCGCTAGAAGAATTGTTAACAAACTTCAAAAGGTGCTAGAATATCTCCATGCTTAACACCTTCCCATATCTGCTTTCTTTCGGACTGGTTGCCCCATTTTTGCTTCGGGTCGTTCTGGGTTTTCTGTTTATCAATCTTGGCCGAGCCAAATTCGGGCCTGAAAAAGAGCGTTGGTACAAATCGCTTGACGCCCTTTCGTTTAAATCAAAAGATTTTTGGCTAAATTTAATCGGCTCAATCGAGATCCTCGGAGGCATCCTCCTTATAATCGGCCTCTACACCCAAATCACTGCGCTTATATTTAGTATCCTAACCTTGGCAGAACTCTACATCGAATATCGAGAGCCCGAAGTTCTCGCCCGCAACATTGTCTTCTACCTCCTTGTTTTTGTTATCTCCCTCTCTCTCCTATTCTCCGGCGCCGGCTTTTGGGCGTTTGATTTGCCGTTGTAAAGGCTTTACTTTTCAAGGTTTTCATCTTACATTTTATCAATCCCGCCCATAGCTCAGGTGGTAGAGCATCCGCCTTTTAAGCGGTTGGTCGTTGGTTCGAGTCCAACTGGGCGGACATTACAGCAGATTTTATAAAACTGTTGGAAACCATAGGTTTCAACAAGTTTTCATCTTTTTGGTATACCTGTTCCAACTTCAAAAGTTGGTCAAAAAGTAGAGACGGGACAGATTTTATTATAAGTCCATCAGCCACTTCGAAGCGTTCCCAGAAAAAGCCGAGGTATTGCCTTTTTAGTTTTGGTGAAGCTTTTTGGTACGCATCAAAAATGTTTCTGGTGAGATTGAGAATTTCTTGTGCGACATCCACATTCACGTTTCGTTGCTTTTCGAGTTCAACCAGTCTACTATCTATGTTTTGAATTTCTTGATCTATTTCCTTTTTTACTCTTGTAAAATCGTCGTCAGAAATAACTCCGGCAAACAACTTATCTTCTGCCATCTTTCTTTTGATCTCAAACGCGGTTCGTTGGTTCACACACTCTTTTCTTTTATTTTCGTACGTCTTGCTCCTCTCATAAAAGATAACTTGCGCCTTGCTAATTACCCTGTCGATGAAGGAGCGGTTGAATTCAAGCGTTTTGAACTTATCGGCCACCATATCTTCTAGTCTCCATGTCTCAATATATTTTCCACAACCTGACCGATTGGTGCAGTGATAATATGCCTTGCTTTTGTTCAAATGCCATTCGGCAGTGTAGCGAGATTCATGTTTATAACAACGAATAAAGCCGCTTAAAAGCCATGAGAACTTTCTCCTACGGCAGACATGTTTGTTTTTGGTTACTAAAACTTTCTGCACCCGATTAAACAATTCCTCATCTATTAGAGGTTCGTGTTTGCCATTCTTTAGATCTACACTACCCCAATGCACTTCGCCTGTATAGAATCGGTTTCTCAACATCTCAAACATCATACTGTGGGAAATTTGACGGCCAAATTTTGTTTTCAATCCTTTCTCATACAAAATATCACTCACTTCATAAGCATTATAATTTCCAGTAGCGTAAAGCTCGAAGCCTTTTTTAACAAGAGAGGCTTTTTGTGGATCAATAACGATTATTTTCTGTCCCATGCGACCAACGGATAGGTCGGGGTTAGTAATGTTTTTATAACCGATGGGGGCCATGCATGGATAGTAGCCAGCTTTTGCTTTTTCCGTCATCGTCATTTTAACTTTCTCGGAAGTTATGAGGCGTTGCATTTCATTGAAGGTAGCCATGATGGTATCCATTGTTCTTGAAACAGCCGAGTCGTCCATTATAGGTTGGTGTACACATTTCAACTCAACTCCATTTTTTCTGAACAACTCCCTTAGAGTTAAGTGGTCGGCTGTGTTTCTTGCCAGACGATCGCTGTGAACTACATAAAGAGCTTTAACATCTCCTCCCACAACGAGCTTCATCACCCGCTGAACACCTTGCCTTTTAAGAGAACCGCCGCTCTTGCCTTCGTCTTTTATAACTTCTAACACTGAATACCCATCTTTTACGGCAGACTCCCGGCAGATATTTTCTTGAGATTCAATGGAAAGTCCCTCTCTGGCCTGATCATCGGTAGAGACTCGACAGTAAACAACAGCTGTCTTTTTGCCAAAATTCGGCAGGATAGATTCAGTTAATTTTTTTGACATAGAATGAGGTATTATTTTTTATTTTATAAACTTACCGAAAGGATAATCAACCGTGGTTATACACACTCCAACCTTTAAGGTAAATTCTTTTTTTAAGAATGTTAAGAAAATTAATTATTATTTTTTATCATTTCTTATAATTAATTATTGTCTAGTAATTCTTTACCACTGTTCCCATTAATTTCTCAGAGAGAGTAACTTATTTTTACACCACACCCACTTACTCCCGATGTCGCTTAACAGTCCTCTTGCAGTAATCTAAGTCCTTGCGGGCTTTATCAGTAAGAAAAAGCCGAGTTGGACTTCGTAGTTTTCCTACAGATGTTTGTCTAATAACTTCTTTCTTCTCCAAAACATGAAGAACGTCATAAATGTTTGAGACTCTAGTTATTTTTCCTATATTCTCTTTGCTCATGAAACAGAAACCTTTCTTTTTGGATAAACCAGCAATGACATGGGTTACTATCGCTTCGTTGGGCTTTAAATCATAACGCTCCACCATCAAAAAGTAGATTGTGGCATAGTAACTGGCAGAATCTACTCGTGGTGAATTCGTACCATTTTGGTTATCATCCTTTAGTTCGGGTTGGTTCTCTTTGATGGTATCTGCTTGCTCTTTGGCTCCGCGCCACGGACGAGCAGAATCCTTTTGTCTATCGTTTTCCATAATAAATTTACCAATCCTCCTGTATTAATTTCATAACTTTCTCCAAGAAGACAGCTAGATTAGCGAGTTGGCTTTGTAATTCTAATAAACGGTCATAAGTAGCTTCTGCATCAATGTTTATTTCTTTTCTCATTTTTTTGTTTATCATCTTCGTTAATGTCATCGACCTGTGCTACAAAAAGTTCCGCAAATTGTTGCGCCAATTTATCGAGAATTTTTTCTTTTTTGTCTGCACACATAAAACCACTCCTACATGGAGTGGCGTTATTAGAGCACGGAGTTTTTTAATACCGTTTCGCTAATTTCTCAAATTAGAGTAACACTTTACTACGTAGCATTAAGACGCTTATTCATTCGTGAAAATCGGACCCTAACCATCCCCGCCTTTGCTTTCGTGCCGTAGAATTTTTTCGAAACATCATTGCTCGTGTTTTTCTTTGCTTTTATAGTTACCAATTTAGGATTTAATTTTTTGGTTGTTTTATAAGTCTTTTCGCCATATTGTCTTTTTACCTTGTCAAAATAGGAGTCTTCTGCATACTCCGTTTTCAGCCGCCTCTCCCTCATCGCCTGTTCGATAAGAAATTTTTTATCAACGTCCCTATCTCTTAAATTAGTTCTTTTGGAAACCTCGTGAGAAAAACATGTTTTCCAGTAGTATTTTAGTAGCTTGTAAGCAAGGCGCATCTCACTCGTAGATAGCGGAGAGTAAGTGACTAACATTATTTCGTCCGTGTAATTTAAAGGCCCACGAGGGGAAAGTTTTATTACTGGATTGACCCTGATCGTAAAATTTCTACTCATCGGGAATATCATTTTATCTTTAACTAGATAATTGAAAAGACTTTTTGAGAAGTGTTGCGGTAGATGATTTTCTCTTAGAACTTGTCTTAGACATTCTGTAGCTTCAGCCATTTTATTGTTCAGAAGTATCAACCTCTCTTTAGGTAATCCAATGTTTTCTTGCGTGATCCTTTTTAACTCCGTGGATATCGGGATAAAATCTTTCTCTATTTTCTTGAATTTTTGACTATGAATAAAAAATAACAACTTCTCTTTGTTTTTAAGTTCTTCCACAACCAAAGACTCGTTATTATTTTTACTCTTTTGGGGCATATTAAATTAAATGTAGATGTGTAATTTGCATATAGTTCTTTCGCGTAGAACTAAGTTTTAACAAGGCTAAGTCCGTGTCTGTATATATAACACTACCTTACCAAAAAATCCTAGATGATTCGAATTTTTGACCTTTTTAGATTCTAGACGATTAATTATTTAATTAATAATGGGGGTTTTTCGAGGTATTGAGAAATACTCTCTTTTAAGCTACGATTCTTATGACAACTGAATATTCCACGGCCTAAACCTAGCTTTTGTTAGGCATGGCCTCAAATCGTCGTAAACAGAAACCCCATCATTAAGGTCGTTTACGACGTTATATCGGGAAACCGGTATAGACCTTCGGGTCACCTAGTGGTGGGTTTTTTGTATGGAAAAACTACAAAAATACAGCAGGTATTATTTCTTGGAGAACTACTTATTTAAGGAAGTGGGGGCTAGTTTCAAAGAAAAGAAGCCTCTCACTCCTTTTGACCTTTTCGCTATTGCGATTTGGAAAGCGAATCGAAATAAGGGACGCATTAGAGACGGCATTAGGGAGCGCAAAAGCAGCGTTCAAAAAATATCATCTATTCTTGCAAGTGTTATTTCTAATGACGAGGAAAGTAAGAAAAATGCCCTTAAGCAACTCACTGAGGAAATACCAGGAATAAAAATTCCTGTGGCGTCGGCCTTCTTGTCAGTTCTCTACCCTAATGACTTCACTATCGTTGACGGCAGAATCATTGATGCTTGCAAAGATTACAAAATCCCATACGAACCAGACCCACGGAGAGATGTTGATAGCTATTTCAAGTATCTGAACTACTGCAAAAACAATTTTGAGAAACTCGGCTTCAAGTCCTTAAGAGACCTCGACCAAGCACTCTGGGGCTATAGTTTCTTCAAAGAGTTAACGGAATATGTAAAAGACTTGAAGTAAATTCTTAACAATCAAACATGCCGAAAGATAACAAAAAAGTAGGTCAAAAGTTCTACATCGTTCCACAAACTGATGCGGAGATTGAGCGCAACCGAAAGGTGATTGAAGAATTGCGGGCAAAGGGATTATTACAGAAACACGAAAGGACTTTCAAGTTCAACAGTGACGGAACTGTAACGGAAGAAGATAAATAATCTTCGTCTATTATCCACACAAAGGTTTATTTTTTGCATAGCAGTATTTAATATAAAGGGTAAGGATAACTTGGCTTGAAATGAAAAAGAAAACTATAAAACTAATTCTTATTGTTCTCGGTTTAGCTGTTTTTGGTGGAGGAGGTTATCTCACTGTCAACAAACTTGCCGAGTATAAAATCGATAAAGCACAACAAGAAGAATTACAGACGAAGGAAAAGGAACAATTACAAGCTCAGGTTGCTTCTACTACAGCTGAGGTTGAAAACCTGAAAAAAGAGTTGGGAGGCGTTAAGGCGGCCGAACAAAAAAGAGTAAGTGAAGCGCAGAAGAACACTAACTCAAAACTCTCCAATGCAGAAATAATCGCAAAGAATAAGCCAGCAGTGGTTTATATTCAAACATCTAGCGGATCGGGGAGCGGAATGATTATTGATTCTAACGGCACAATTTTAACCAATGCTCACGTGGTGCTTGGTGTACAAAATGCCACAATAAAGCTTTCGGACAGTCGACAGGTCGCCGCTTTCGTTGTTGGTAGGGACGAGAATTTAGATGTGGCAATTCTCAAGATATCAGGTGCAAATTATCCATATGTAGAATTCGGTGACTCCTCTTCTGTTCAACAAGGTGATGATGTTTTTACATTAGGTTTCCCATTCGGGCTCGAGGGTGAAGTGAGTTTTAAGGAAGGGACAGTTTCTCGGCGACTGGTGAATGAAGGGGCGAGTTATATAGAAATCTCAGCCGAAATTCATGGAGGTAATAGCGGTGGCCCGCTTGTTAACATTCGTGGTCAGGTAATTGGAATAAATACTGCTCAGTATGGTTTGCAAGCAGAAGGAGTGTTACTAGGTGAGACTTTAAAATTAGCTATTCCGATTAACAATGTCCAACCTAAGCTTGCCCAACTAAAGGCGGGTACAGAAAATCTTAAGTGGTTAGCTTCAAGGGCATATGGGACAATGACTATTTTCAATGATACAGATATTCCGCAACGCTTCATAAGAAATACTCGTTTTGAATCTCCTAACGGCAAAATCTTCCGAATACCTCAATCCGTTACCATACCAGCAAAGACTGGAAACGTACCTGGGTCTATTACCTCTACCGTTTTTGCTGACACTACCGGCCCAGAATACAATATTCCTCCCACAAATTTTACAGTTCCTGGATTCAAAGGTACCGACAGATATAATTTGTTTTACGGACATTCTTATCAGCCGATGAGTGGTGGAAACTGATACATCTCGGACGTAATCCCCACACACTATGAAGTTTCTATACACCCCCGTACGCTAACGGATAAACGGCCTCGTTTCTACCGAGGAAATCAAGGTTCGATTCCTTGCGGGGGTACAAAAATAAATATGAGCCTCTGGACTTACATAAAATCACTAAACGAAACTCTAGTAATGGCACTATTTGCCCTAACTGTATTCGTTTTATTTTTCATATATCAGTCTTTTACGACAAGGAATGTCGCCGAGTTTAAGTGCCCAGGTAAATATCAAACTTCACAAGAATATCTTGAGGATTTGGCTAAATGGATTAGGGTGGAGTCAGACAAAAATCCAAAACTTTCATCGGACGAGTTACTGGTATTGAGAAATGACGAATTTAATAAACATAATTGCAGTCCATCGCCTTGGTCGTATGAATTTTCTGAAATACCTTTTGGTCAACAGACTACCAACCCAACAATCGAATTTAATGAAAAATCAAGCGTCGTTAATGTTACACCCACTGATAAAACAATAAAGTTTCTTGGTAAAGAATATGGCCCATATGTGTCAAAGAACGACAACTATACGAAAGTGCGTAATGTGCACTATCCATTGGTAGGACAAACAACTGGGGTAGCGGATGAAGAAATCTCTCTCAATTTTTATCTGCAGGGGGTTTGGGCTGATGAGGAATTTTCCTCAAGTGATTTTGCAAATCAATTCGTTAACGGCTCTCAAGAAAATGGCGACAACATTCTTACGCACTTCGAAGCCCCCGACCCCACCACTAGAGACCCCGCATTTTTTATCGTGTCTAGTGCGGTTTACCCAGAAGATGGGTACGGCTATGTTTTCTTGTCTAAAATTACGTCTATCGGAAGTGACACTTACTCAGTTTTATTCGCAAAGAAACTTATTGGCACAAAAGATTTGAATGACAAAATCTCAAAATGGGCTGTGGAAAATGGCGCGCCTTATTTAACTGCTGTCGGTAATATTAACCCTGATAGCTCGTGGCTAAAATTTTCCGATAGTTTCAAACTGAGAGGGCTTTAGTGGTAGTGAGGGGCATTTTGACCCACAACTTCAATTAAATACCCAGTTCTTATCTTCTAACTTCGCGTAGAAGCGATTCATTCTTAAGATTGGTAGTATTTTTGGCGGAGAATAAAACCGCCTAATTTAACTGACCCTCTACTCTAGTTCCTTGAGTTAGGGGTTAAAGAAAAATGAATCACAAGAAATCTAGTAAGGGTAATTCATTTATGATAGTGTGCGAGTAGCGCTCTATTGAAATTGAGTTATCTGAAAGTATATATAGCTACTACTGGGGAATTCGCCACTGACATAATTGGTACATAAAAACACGCTAAAATTGATCGAGCAGTGAATTAATAGCCAAATTTTCTTAGTCAAATATGACACAAACAAATCTTGACTCAATAAAGTTCAGTTATAGTGAGGAGGATAGAAAACTATTTAACGACGAACATAAACGACACTGGAAGAACATAGAGGATCTTTATGTAAAACTCAGAGGGAAGTGTTCGGAAAAAATAGAGATTCCCATTTCAGCAACTCATCGTAGGTGGATAACACAGCGAGTTAATCTTAATGTTACGACATCACTCATGAGATTGCTCTACCTTGTGGAGTCCTTTTGTGATGCCTCAAAAAACTTTAACTCCGTTGCCGCGGCGGTGCATATAAAAGCGATGACAGAGATACCATTGCATTTGGGATATTTGGTTTGGATTTTGGATTCGAAAAAAGATTTTCAAAGTATAAGAACTAAATTATACGAAATCACATTTGGCAATAAGGATCCGAAAATCGGCTTGACGGCCAGCGGGAAAATATCGCAAAAAACTTTATATACTCGTGCGGATGAAATGATAAACAAGTTTTTTAAGGACGATCCCGAGCAGATAAATATTTTTGAAATGCTTTACAAGTGGGGAAATTCCATAGGACACCACAACTACGAGGGAAGAAACATACTTATCGGAGTAATGAATGATGATACTTGGGAGGTGAGAGGTAGAAAAACATGGTTTGTGTTTATGTCAGAATTATTTCAGCTTTTCATGCATTGTGATTCTACTCTTGCTATGTCGTGGGTCTTTTTGGACGCGATAGATCATTATCTAAATCAAATACCAGAGAATATGACATGCGATCAAAAAGTCATTGCCAAAGAAAAGTTTAAAGAAATACAAGAAATGTTTAAAAGACTCAGTAGTGAAATGTGTGAAGTCGTCGAGTCTTATCACATTTGGGCAACTTTGGTTTTTTCGCGTTCAATACTGGAAATCGGCAAGGAAAAAGCAGAAAAGAATGTCGAAATAATGGGTTTGTATAAAGATTTTTTTGTTACAACCGAACGTAATCACATGCATGCATTTATTGTCGGAATATCAAAGTTTTTTGATCGTGACTCAAGAGTTTTAAGTATTCAACAACTGATACAAAAAATAAAAGAAAGCGAGGATATCATAACCGCGGATATTTTTAAGGAGGTTTGTCCTAATCGTTTTTTTCCTGAAGATTTCAAAGATGGATATAAGCCGATACACGATAAAGATGTAAAATACATAGAGGAGCTTAGGAAAAAACACGAACCCATCATAGGTAATCTGAAAACTATTAGAGATAAACAATCTGTTCACAATGACATGAAAGTTATTAAAGCCACTTTCATCCCCAACGAAGTCGTAAAGCTGATAGAGGCAATACAGGAAATGTTTAATAAACTTTCTGGCAGATTTGAGAGTTCTACAACAGTATGGCACCACCTCAAAGACGATGCGGTCAGAAGTACAAAGTTTTTATTAGAAAATCTGGAAAGAGGAGAAGTCGCGAGAATGAAAGAGGATAAAGAAAAATGGGGTTATACATAATTTAATAATAATCAAAAAGTATAATAATTTTACGGTGACGAAAATTGCACAAAGACAGGAGATTGTTAGACTCACACTAAAAACCCAAAAGACATAAAATTACAGGCATCCTTTCATCTTTTACAATTTAGTAGCAACTAATTCTTTAATATACATCAACTTCGAATACAGCCCCGACATATATTCTCGGTCAGAAAAAATACTTATAATAATCTCTTGTTCGGGGGACAAACACTAAAAAACCTGACCTGCGTCAGGTTTTTTAGTGTTTGTCCGAGCCGCAGCCATGTTTTTGTAGTAACAAAAACAGGCGAGGTGGGGTCGCGGAATTTTGTTTGCGACGGCAAACAAAATATCTGTGACGACAATGTTTTTCACAATGTCCGAGACGGAGACATGTTTTGCGAGCACGCAAAACCGTCGAGTCAGGGTCGTGAAAATTTTTGAGCGACGGCGAAAAAATTATTCCTGACGACAAGACTTGGTGATTCTCATTCTTCAACCCTTCGATCTGTTCATAAATCGAAAAAGTTGTGGCCGACAAAAACCTCTTGTTTTCTTTCCTTTTGTTTTGTATCTTACCAAAAGATATGTACACCTCAAAAAAATCCCGCACCTGGGTATCCGGCCAGTGCAACACCGAAAGCCACCTTGAGTGCCCGTTCCACAGTCCGGAATACCGGAAACGTCACCCGACCGCGCGGTGCAACTGCACCTGCCACAAAGCACGCAAAAAACCAGAAACAAAACCAACTCCACCTCCAATAGAGAACTCTGCAGTAGGCCGGCGCCGCAGATATGGGTTTCACCAACAAGTCATGGCGGGGCGGCTCTTCACCAAATGAAACAAGGCTCTCTAAAAGGCTTCCCTTCGGGAAGCCTTTTCTTTTATATAGATTTCTGCTAAGGTGAAAAAAGAAAGGGAAACCTTCTATGTTCTACAAAAAAGTAATTTGCCCCCTGCTCTTCGCGACATTCAAAGATGCCGAAAAAGCTCACGGTTTTGGACTCAAAACACTTCGAATCCTCGAATATGTGCCTGGGGCATTGCCAATCATAGGAATGCTAAACGATCAACCAGACGAGACTCTCGTCGGCCAAAAATTGTTTGGCCTTTACTTCAACAATCCTGTCGGTCTTGCCGCTGGTATGGATAAAAACGCCGTCGCGCTTCCGGGCTTTCAAGCCCTTGGTTTTGGTTTTTTGGAAATAGGCGGAGTCACAACCCCATGTCAAATTGGTAACCCGACACCGCGCCTTTTCCGACTTGAGGAAGATGAGGCGATCATAAACCGCATGGGCTTCAACAACGACGGATCCGCGATCATTGCCGAAAGATTGAAAAAACTCCGCGAGACAGAAAAACTGAAAGTGCCCGTCGGCGTCAATATCGGCAAATCAAAAGACGTGCCAATCGATGACATCGACGCCGTGTGCGCCAACTACCGAGAAACGTTTGAAACACTTTGTCCCTATGCTGATTTCTTCGTTATAAACGTCAGTTCACCAAACACGCCGAACTTACGAAAACTTCAAGGGGTCGGGCTTCTTGAGAAAGTGGTTTTTTGGATTCAGAAGTCCAATGATCGAATGCCTCGTCGGCCGGGCGAGCAAGTAAAACCCGTTCTCATCAAAATCGCACCGGATCTCGAAGACAGAGAAATTCTGGATGTCTTAGAGTCCGTTGAAAATGGACGTCTGAACATTAACGGCATCGTAGCCACAAACACCACTCTGGCGCGACCATCGGACTTAAAAAGCAAGGACGCTTCGCAAACCGGTGGCCTAAGTGGCGTGCCACTTAGGAAACGGGCACTCCACGTTGTTTCGCTCATTCGAGAACATAATGGAAAAATTCCGATAATTGGAGTTGGAGGTATTAGCTCCGGAGCAGACGCATGGAATATGATTCTCTGCGGCGCGAACCTGGTGCAGCTCTACACCGGATTAGTCTATGAAGGACCCAGCCTCGTTGGTGAAATTCAATACACGATTGCCAAACACCTTCGTGGGTTGAATAAAAATATGACAACCTTTCACCCAAGAGTTCACTACAGGATAACTGAATGAGAGTTTGGAAAGACTCCTAGCCTAGCCCCGCCCTGTCATTCGACAGGGTGGGACTTTTTTCTTTACTTTTTATATCAAACCAGTAGGATGTCTCAAGATTAGAACGAACCCCGATAATAAAATATGAACAAAATCTCTATCTCCGGAAACTGCGTGTTTCCCTCCGGCGCCCATAAAGCAACCATCGTCATTGACCTTCGCCTTGGCCTCATTGAAGATGTGCGGGGCTATACCACCACAGCCGACGTGGTTCTAACCGACTGTTTATTGATCTTCCCCGGTTCCGTGGATATTCACATCCACAACAGAGAAAGTCCGTGCGGTAAACAAAACTACAAAGAAGATGCCGAAACTGCTGGACAAGCGGCAATGAGCGGCGGAGTGGTGGCAACGGCCTCAATGCCAAATCTCCCCACTCCTCCAACAACAAGGGGTCTCTACCTTGATGTTTTGGCTCTCTCCGAGAAATGTCCGATAACCAACATACCTTACGCGGCCATCGCCCCAGGTTCTAGACCTTTCAGATTGATTGGCGATCAGCAAGTTCCTTTCAAGGGATTCCTCGCCGAGTCAGTGAATAATCTCAAATTCACATCGGAGAAAGAAGCGGATGGGACACTCTGCCACTACAGCGATGAAGACGTCAGCCTTCACTGTGACGACAACGACATCCTCGCTGTGTGCAAAAACGAACTGACCCACGAAAAACGCCGGCCGGCCGGATCCGAGGAAAAAGCCATTCGCTTCGCCATCGCAGAACACGAAAAATACCGCTTCGGCCGGCTTAAAATCGTGCATTGCTCAACGGCAATCGGCCTTGCTTATATCATGGGAGCTCGTTTTCGGGGGGTGAAAATCTTCGTCGAAGCCACACATCATCATGTCTTTGCGGATGAAAGTATCCTCACCGACGAAAATCGCACGCTCTGGCAAATGAACCCTCCGCTTCGAAGCCCGAACGACAGAGAATTTATTCTCGATGCTTTGAAACACGGCGAAATTGACGTTCTGGCGTCTGACCACGCTCCGCACACCAAAGAAGAAAAAGCTCTAGTTGAGGAAGAGGGAAAGCTCCTAACAAAACTCAATCCTGGCCAGAAAGTGCTATCCGGAGTTCCAACTTTGGACACCTACGGCCTCTTTGCAACATGGCTTATAGTGAAAAAAGGCTTCAGCGCGGAAAGGGTTGCGGAGATCACTTCGGAAAATCCGGGCCGATGGCTCAATCACTTCTTGCCAAAGACAGACGAAAACGGCCGCGGTTTCGGGAAAATTGAGAAGGGGTACATTGGGTCGCTCACTGTGCTCGACTTCACTCCAACCACTCTCACTCGGCAGATGCTCAAAACAAAATGCGGGTGGTCGCCGTGGGAAGGCTACACCTTCCCCGGCCGGGTCGCGTACACCATAATACGGGGAGGAATACACCGAAGTATTGGGTTCTGAAGAGTTCATTCGACACAAACACCAACAAGAAAACTTGCTGGTGTTTTTCTTTACTCCCGTTAGAGGTAAGTCGCCTTTCCGGCGACTGCCGGGCGTCTTGGCACGAACCTCTAACGGGATTGCTTTTCCCAAACCAAAACGCTAGGCTTCAGAGCAGGAGAACCCGAGCTTGCTAATGCAAACTCACAAACAAAAAGGAAAGTGGTATGAAAGTACTCGGAGTTGACGGTGGTGGACGAGGACATGCTATCGGATGGAAATTGGCACAATCACCTCATGTCAGTAAACTCTGGTTCGCGCCCGGCAACGTAGGCATTGTAAAAGAACGCCTCTTGAATGGAACGCCCGTTGAGTGCGTTCCCATCAAAGCCACAGACATTCAAAGATTGCTAGCCTTCGCCTTGGAAAAAAAGCCAGACTTGACCATTGTCGGACAAGACGACCCACTTGTTCTCGGCGTCGTTGACCTCTTCGAAGAGAACGGTCTTTGTATTTGGGGCCCGAACAAAACGGCGGCGCGATTCGAGTCATCGAAAATTTTCTCACAACAATTCATGTGGCGGCACCATATCCCAACGCCAAAAGCTGGTTGGTTTCGTGAACCACATGACGCCATCGAGTTTGCCAAATCTCTAGACGGCGATTGTTTTATTAAACTTGATGGCCTCGCTTTGGGCAAAGGAGCCATTCCTTCTCGAAGTGTCGAGGAAGCGGAGCGAATTATCACCGACATCTTCACCACCAAAAACTTCGGAACGGGCGGCGAAGGAATTGTCATCCAAAAAAGATACCCGGGTGTGGAAGTTTCCCTGCATCTTATCTGCGATGGCAACAGCTTCAAACTGTTCCCAACTTCGCAAGATCACAAACAAGCGAGCGAAGGTGGTACTGGTAAAAATACCGGTGGCATGGGCGCTTTCAGCCCAACCAACATGAGTCAACTGGATTTGATTCAAATTCGGAAGACCATTCTGGAGCCATGGCTCAATGGATGTCAGAAGGAAGGCATTTTCTTCCGAGGTATCCTCTACCCAGGGATAATGCTCGGAAGTGAAGGCCCGAAGGTACTGGAGTTCAACGCCCGCTTCGGCGACCCCGAAGCGCAAGTGTACCTAACCCGCATGAAAAACGACCTTGCGGAGTTGATCGAGTATTCTATGTCAGGTAGCTTGGATAAAACCGAGCTTCTTTGGAAACCGGACACGTCCGTCTGCGTTGTCATGGCTTCGGGAGGCTATCCTGATTCCAAAACCACAGGCAAGGTCATCACTGGGATTGAAGAGGCGAACGCACTTCCAAACACCAAGGTGTTCCACGCAGGAACGGCCTTAAATGAACTTGGAGAAGTAGTAACGAGCGGTGGCCGAGTACTTGGCGTCACTTCGTGGAACAGAGACCCGAAGCTTGCGGTCAAGCAGGCTTATGAAGCGGTGGATAAAATCCACTTTGATACCGCTTGGTGGCGGACTGACATCGGTAATTCCCTCTTTTATTAAGAGAGGGCAAAGAAAAGCGCAAAGACTCGGGCAATCAACACGTGTCCGAGTCTTTTTTATTTTTTTGTTTCTATTTTTGTAATTCAGTAAATGCCAGCAATAGCAAATATATGCTAAATATCTGTAAATTAAACTATCGCTCTAAAAGAACCCTTTTAAATACTTAAAATAAATCGCTCAAGAGCAATATCGAGCTCACTTCCGCCTCGCCGACCCTCATGAAAAAGGGAGACGAGCTCCGTCGCTTTCGTCTCAATCTCCCCCTCTTTAAATCGAGAGGCAAACTGCTTGGCTTTCATAAATACGAACGGTGAAAGTCCAGACTCTTTAGAGTCTCTAGCCTCCTGAACCACCGCGATATTCTTAACCTGCCAGAACAAAATGCCGTGAACTTCCTCCGGCGAAATATCCGCGGCCAGGGCTTTTTGATAGAGCACCCACGCTTCTTTTCGGTCACGCCGACCAAAGGCGTCTGTAATTGAAAAAATGTTAAATTCTTTTTTATTTCCAAACGGCGATTTGTCTTTCCCTTTCTCGCTAAACACCTGCACCTTGTCGGCAACTTTTTCAAATTCCATACGTGTCGCCTTATCCACCTCTCCTTCCACAAAAATAAAAATGTTTGGCGACTCCGCAACGGCCTTCAAATTGCCGACCACATATTCTTTTATGTCTTTATTTTCAAAAACGCCTCCGACATACACAATATATTTCCGCTCAAAAAGCCCCTGCCCTCCAATCAATTCCTCAAAAAAAGCCGCGCTCCACTTTTCCGCATCCAGCTTAAACACCGCCGCATCCGGCTTTTTTTTCTGCAAGCTCTCAAGCAGTTCATTCCCTTTTCGTCTCGCCTCATCTTGATTGGTGCCGTGGAGTAAGTACAACATAGTTTACAGTTTATAGTTTTTAGCTTGTAGCTTCAAGCTAAAAAGAACAAAGCTTCTGTTTTCACGAAGCTACCCCAAGTGGCTCCATCTCTCCCCAACTCTTCCCCACTGCCACCGTCGTCTCACAAACAACACCGTACGTTTTTTTGGGATCAATAACACTCTCCATAATTCGCTTTATTTCTGGCGCAACGATTTGAACCATTCCCTCTTCAATTTCATATACCAACTCATCGTGCACTTGCAAAAGCGGGTGTACCCGACCGTCCAGTTTCTTTTCTTTCAAAAATTCCTCCACCCGAACCATCGCCAGTTTAATGATGTCTGCCTCTGTTCCTTGTATCGGCGCGTTGATAGCCATGCGCTCCGCGGCGGCGCGAATGTAGGGAATGTGTGAGCGGATGCCTTCGAAGTAGCGGCGGCGGCCAAAAAATGTTTCAGTGTATCCGCGCTTCGCCACCTCGTTTTTTATATCAGCAATATACTTCGCCAACCCAGAAAACTTTTTAAAATATTCGTCGTAGAAAAGCGCTGCTTCGGCACGATCAGTGCCAAGATTTTCTCGGAGCGCGTTAATACCCATTCCATACATAACGCCGAAATTAATAACTTTGGCCTTGCGTCGCATCTCTTTGGTCACTTCGGAAAGTGCAACATTAAAAACAGCGGCGGCTACTGCAGTGTGCACGTCCTCGCCTTTTTTGAAAATAGAAATGAGTTCTTTGTCATGAGAAAGAAATGCCGCGATACGAAGTTCAATTTGAGAATAGTCGAAAGCCACAAGGAGATATCCTTTCTCCGCCACAAAAGCCTCTCGTATTTTTCTGCCTAGATCGCTTTTGTTCGGAATATTCTGGAGATTTGGATCTCGTGATGACATGCGACCGGTGGTGGTACCGCTCTGCAAGAACGTGGTATGAAGCCGGCTCTTCGAATCAACCATCCCCGGGAGGGTATCAATGTAGGTTCCAAGCAGTTTCGAGAGCTCACGATAATCGAGAATAAGGGAAATGATTGGATGAAGCTCTTTCATCTTCTGGAGTTCGGACTCTTTGGTTGAAAGCGCTCCACCACCCGTTTTTTTCTGGCGCGCCAATTTCAAGCCAAGCTTATTGAACAAAATCTCTCCGAGTTGTTTCGGAGAATTAATATTAAATTCTCCGCCCGCGTGCTCCCAAATTTTCTTCTCAATTTTCTTAAGTTCCGCATGATATTCCTTCGAAAGTGACTTGAGGTATGGCACATCAATTCGCACTCCCCGCTCCTCCATTTTTTTAACAATCGGCATAAGCGGCTTCTCAATGTCTTCAAAAACCACCATGAGTTCTTTTTTGGCAAGGTCCTTCAGAAGTTTTTCTTTTGCTTCTTTGAACGTTGTCGCTTTGGTAAACTGCAAAATATCCTCAGTTGAGGCTCTGTTCTCGGCCGAATCAACAAGTGAAATCATGACACTCATCTCTCTTTTTTCTTCGGCGGAAAGAGCGGGCAGCGCAGGTGTAGCGGCGACATCCTCTCTATACAGTACTCCATTCAACACGTCCGTTGATTTGCCGAGCGAAGCGAAAAAGGTTTTCAGTCGCAGGGAAAGAGAGCGAAACTCAAGTTCATTAAAAAGTTCGAGCAACTCCTTCGGCTCAAGTCCCTCTTTCCAGGTTTGCCCCGGTAAAGAAAACTTCATGGGCACATTTCGATTGATCGTCCCTAACATTTTTGAAAAAAGTGCCTCTTCTTCCCCATTTTTAAGCAACTCGATAATCCGCGGCGTGAGCCCTGCTTTTTTGAAAAGAGCATCACCAGATTTTGCCTTGAGTTTTTTATACATCTCCTCGATACTGCCAAATTTTTGGATGAGTAGTGTTGCAGTTTTCTCGCCGATACCTTTGATGCCGATAATATTGTCGGATGGATCGCCACGAAGACCTTTGTAATCCGGCAGGAGTTTTGGCGGAAACCCATATCGCGTCAAAACCGCTTCTTCGTCGTAGAGAATCGTATCGTTAATACCCTTCTTGAGCGTGTACACCTGAACTTTCTTGTCATCCACCAACTGCAAGGTGTCCATGTCCCCCGACGCGATAATTATTTCGACTTCCAAATCCCCACTTTTAATTTTTACATTTTGATTTTTGATTTTCTCCACAACCGTTCCCAAGATATCATCAGCCTCAAACCCCGCCTCCGCGTACACAGGAATGTTGAAAGCTTTAAAAAGATCGCGCGAGCGTTTTATTTGAGAAACAAGTTCCGGATCGATTTCTTTTCGTCCCGCTTTGTATCCATCATAGGCCTCGTGACGGTACGTCGGCGCGGGCAAATCGTAGGCCGCAACAATGTAATCCGGCTTAAGCTCGCCCATAATTTTAACGAGCATGGTCGAAAGCCCATAGAGCCCACCAGTCGCCTCACCTTTTTTGGAAGAAAAATCCGGTAAAGCATGATACGCCCTATGTAAAATGGCATGAACATCGAGAAGAATCAGTCTTTTCTTTTGTGTACTTTTGGGAGTCATTTTGAATGTGATTCAATATCTATATCACGACTAGACTCATTTATAAATAAAAACTGAATTGGGATAGTTGTCTTTGGTAATATTTCCGAAACACGTTCCGGCCACTCGATGAAAATAAGATTGCGAGGATTTGAGAGAAGAGTTTCGAAACCAAGGGCACGGAGCTCGTCCGCATTTTTGAGCCGGTAGGCGTCAATGTGAGTTAAAAGTTGAAAGTTGTCCCGATTCTGCTCTGCAGAATCGAGGATCCGCGATTCACTTGGTGAATCGGAAAAAGTTGAAAGTTTATAGGACTTTATGATAACAAAGGTCGGGCTGGTGACATGCTCCGTGACACCCAAAATTTCCGCCACAAATTGCGCAAAGGTGGTTTTTGCTGAACCCAAATCACCATGAAGGCCGACTACGGTGGCTCCATCTTCCCGCGGAACAAGACTCTGAACAAACTCTGCCGCCAGTTTTTTCGTCTCTTCGAGGCCACCACTTCGAACTTTCATGGGAGGAATTGTAGCACAAACCTAGAAATGAAAACTCTTTTAGTCTTCTCCGCTAATTCTCCCCTAATTCCCATACACTTATTTTACGCGGTCGCTGAAAATAAGTGTATGGGAATATTTTATTATTTATACTGACAAGTTTTTATAACATCAAAAATAAATGCTGTCGAAAAAAGAAAAGGCGCGCCGTGGAATTTCCAAAGCGCGCCTCTCGTGTTTTTGTTTTTTTAGTGGGGGAAACTTCCCCACCCCGACTGATACGTCCTACGCCCGCCGGACTCGAAGCTCTTTCCGGCGATGTAAGTTGTATGGTTGTGAAAATGGTAATCACCGTATGGAAGACCATCCGAATTCACCGCCGGGTAAGATCCCGGCTCCACTGTCAGAGTGAGCGGAGTCACGAAGAGCTGAAAGACGGGCTTGAAGGCCCATCTCGTCCTCTTGATGATGATCGGGGTCTTGGCAATCTGATCCATTTCCTCGTCGTAAGAGGAATCCCAATCCTCCGGGTCTGACATTGTTAGAGGAGTCGCCGGCGGGGGTACAGGTTGTACCGGAGCCGGCGGGGCCATTTGAGGCACTGGCTCGGAAACTGATGGGGCCACTTGGGGAATTGGCGCGGGTGCTGGTGGCTGAACCATAGGCGGGACTGTATAGTTCCCATTCGTCACCCCGCCATTTTGGGGGGGAGGTGGGACCACGACCATCTGTGGATGTGTAATGCCCATCTCTTCCTTTGCCCGACGGAGTTCCATTTGGTACTCCATTGCGGCGAGTGCCCGCTCATGGCGATGCTTCATCGCCTGCATTACCTCCAATTGGTCTTTCTCCTGTCTTCCACCACGGACGATGTACTTGTCGGGTTCTTGCCCATATTGGTACCCAAATCGTGACGGTGTCGGAGGTCCTTCCAACTTTGGTCTGCCGCCAGTTGAGGAACAACCGGCGAAGACAACTGCGATTAACAAAACCAGATTTTTAAGAGCTTTCACTTTTTTCTTTCGGTTTTGGGCAACTCCTAAAAGGAGCGCCCGGGTTTACTGGAGTGGCTGAATCTGCCAAAAGTCTAGCATACTAAGTCCTGTTTGTCAAGACATCCAAAACCCCAAATTCCCTTTGTGGCAGGCCGTGAAAAACGGTACAATGAGGTCCATTATGACCATCGAGTTCGACGAAGAAAAACAAAAAACGCAACTTGATTCTTTACACAAAGAAGAAGAGGAAGAATTTGTTGAAATGAACGCCAAAAACAAAGGTCTCGGCTACGTCAATTTATCTAAAAATCCGATTGATACCGACGCCCTGCGACTCATCAGTGAAGAGAAAACTCGCGAATCATTAGCTGTTCCGTTTAGTCTCATTAATAAAAATGTGTCGGTTGCAGCCGTATCACTCGAGGAGGAACATACGAAAAAAATTGTTGCGGGTCTTCGATCTCGAGGTTTTGAAGTGCAAACCTTTCTAGCCTCCCATGCGAGCATTAACCGCGCCGTTGAAAAATACAAAGAGCTTTCTTTCGCGTTTGAGACCAAAGCCGGTGCTCTTGATATTTCAAACGAAGAAATAGGCAACTTGGTAAAAGAGGTCAAAACTTCAAGTGATATTAAGTCAAAAATCGAAGCTGTTTTGAAACAAAAGAAAAGCTACCGTATTACGCGCATCGTGGAAATCATTATCGCCGGCGCCTTGTCACTTAATGCCTCTGACATCCACATCGAACCGGAAGAAAGTTACGTGCGCCTTAGGTACCGACTCGACGGCGTGCTCAATTCTATTTTGGACTTTGACAAAGACACTTTCGGACTTATCCTCTCCCGCGTCAAATTGCTCTCCGGTCTTAAATTAAACGTCAAAACTGAAGCCCAAGACGGACGCTTCAGCGTTAAAGTTTATGAAGACGATATCGAAATTCGAACCTCGATATTGCCCGGGGCATACAACGAGTCTATCGTTCTTAGATTACTAAATCCTAAAAGCATCGTGATAGATGCAGAAGAACTGGGTATCAATAAAAAATTGCTCGCTATCATTCTTCATGAGATTGCCAAACCAACCGGTATGATTTTAACGACTGGCCCAACAGGCTCCGGAAAAACTACCACACTCTACGCTTTCTTGCGGAAAATACACAAACCAGAGGTTAAAATTATTACCATCGAAAACCCGATTGAATACCACCTCCCCGGCATCGTGCAAACCCAAACTGACCCGGAAAAAAATTACACTTTTGAATTGGGTCTTCGTTCCGCCCTTCGGCAGGATCCTGATGTCCTCATGGTTGGTGAAATCCGAGACAGTGAGACCGCGGAAATTGCTGTCAACGCCGCGCTGACAGGGCACCTTGTTTTTTCAACACTGCACACCAACAACGCGGCAGGGTCGTTCCCCCGCCTTATTGACCTTGGAGTCAATCCCAAAATCATCAGCTCCGCCCTGAACGTCTCGATGGCCCAAAGATTAGTTCGAAAACTGTGCCACGACTGCAAAAAAGCGCACTCGCCAACCGAAAAAGAAAAAACCACACTCAAGAAAATTATTGATCAGATTTCTGATAAGATGGAGCGGGTGCCTATGGGTAATATATTTGAAGCTTCTGGCTGTTCAAAATGCAACCACACGGGGTACAGAGGAAGAATCGGCGTTTTTGAGGCTATTTTGATGGATAAAAATATCGAGCGAGTGATTAATGAAAACCCGAGCGAGCGCGAGATTAAACAGGTGGCAAAAAATCAAGAAATTTTAGACATGCGCGAAGATGGAGTAATAAAGGTCCTCCAAGGGATCACTTCACTTCAAGAACTTACCCGTGTCGTTGATCTCGAATCAAACCTTTCGTAATGAAAAAATAATTTTATCCGAGTAAGATAGAGGAAAACCTTAAAAATTCTTTTTTCTTCTGGTATAAAACAAAAAGGTAGGAAAGTAAATTGCTTTTAAGGCGAGAGGGGATTAGTATTAGTCGATAGAGAGAAATATCCAGAGCATGAATCTCTAAGCAATACTTTTTGCATGACACATAAAGTTAAACGCTCCCCCTTAGGATAATGACAGTCACTCTTGCTAAAGCAAGAAACCAGCACGTCCTCGAAAAAGAATTATAAGCCCGTGAAGGCCCATTGCTTAGAGATTTATATTCTGGATGTAAGTCTGGATGTAAAAAAGCCGTGAAGGTTTTGCGCTTCAGGCTCTGGCGGAAAGACTATCATATAATACATACGATGTCAAGTAATGCTAAGGGAAAAATTAGAGACGAAGAGCTCCAAAAAGAGGAGCATTTCCTCGATAAAACGCTGCGCCCAGAGCGATTTTCGGACTACATTGGCCAAGAAAATATAAAGGATAACCTCAAAATTCTCCTCTCGGCAGCCAAGGAGCGAAACCACCCGCCCGAACACCTGCTTTTTTACGGCCCACCCGGCCTCGGCAAAACAACGCTCGCCCATTTAATTGCCAAAGAGACGGGTTCTGACATCAAAATTACCTCTGGACCGGCAATTCTTAAGGTGGGAGATCTCGCCTCAATCATCACCAACCTCTCCCCGGGCGACATTTTGTTTATTGATGAAATCCATCGGTTGAACAAAAACATCGAGGAGGTCCTCTACCCTGCCATGGAATCGGGCACTTTAAATATTATTCTCGGCAAAGGACCGTCAGCGCGAAGCATTCAGCTCGAGCTTCCGCCGTTTACCTTAATCGCCGCAACCACTCGAATCGCGCTTATTTCCGCCCCGCTTCGCTCCCGTTTCTCGGGAGGAATTTTCAGGCTGGAATTTTATACCGAGGCAGAAATTAAAAAAATTATTGAGCGCTCCGCTTCGATCTTGGGTATACAAGCCAAAGCAGAAGCCTCGACAGAAATCGCCAAGAGAAGTCGTTTTACGCCCCGAACCGCTAACTACCTCCTCAAACGCTGTCGTGATTTCGTCCAGGTGCAAAAACAACCTTTAGAAAAATCTTCTGTTATTGAAGCCCTTCAACTTCTTGGTATTGATGAAGTGGGGCTTGCCCATTCTGACCGGAAAATTCTTGAGACTCTTGTTGAAAAATTCGGTGGCGGGCCGGTCGGCTTAAACACACTCGCGACGGCGCTCTCTGAAGAAGAAGCCACGGTGGAAGAATATAATGAACCATACTTAATCCAAATCGGCTTTCTTGAGAGAACACCGCGCGGGCGGGTAGTTACAGAGCGCGGCTACGCGCATCTTGGCCGAAAAAAGCCGGGACAAATTAGCTTCTAGCTACAAAAGCTTCGGTAGCTGCATCAGCTTACAGAGGGGGATAGGTAGTTTAATCTTTTCTTTTTTCTTAAAGCTTATGAAACTTTTGCAACTAGAAGCTCCTCTTTATACTTCATGCGTAATATCCCGTCCCGATTCATTTCGAATCGAGGACGAGGATCCTCGACATTGCAAAGCAACCGTCGGAACTTTATACTTCCCCTTATGAGTGGTCATAATAAATGGACCCAGATCAAGAGGCAGAAAGCAAAAACTGACAGCCAAAAGTCAAAGATTTTTGGTAAATTTGCCAGACTCATTACTGAAGCAGCGAAAAAAGCCAAGGGAAATGTGTCCGATCCCTCTCTTAAGGCGGCCATTGAAAATGCCAAAAGTTTTAACATGCCGAACGAAAACATCGACCGGGCGGTAAAAAAAGCGACCGAAGCGGGGGGCGCGGCAATGGAATCAATTATCTATGAAGCGTACGGGCCGGGAGGATGCGCTCTTATTATTGAAGCTTTGACAGATAACCGAAATAAAGCGGCCCAAGAAGTAAAATTTATTCTCGGGAAACACGACCTCTCGCTTGCCGGCATCGGGGCGGCAGCCTGGGCGTTTGAAAAAACGAACGAGGGGTGGGTGCCAAAACAAACAACGCCTCTTGGAGAAGAAGACAGCGCAACGCTTTTGAAATTGATCGATGACTTGGAAGAATGCGAGGAAGTACAGGAGGTCTTTACCAACGCGGAGTAAGTGCTAGAATGGTCTCATGCTTACAGACAGCGATATTAAAAAATTACTTTCTGTTTTAACGACTAAGAAAGATTTTGAGGAAGTAAAAAAAGAAATCTTTTCGTTGCGCGAAACAGTGCAAAATCTAACGACATCAATAGACGGGTTAGCTAAGGCAGTGGACAATTTTCGGATTGAGTACTCCGCGATAACTACACAGATAGAGCGCCATGAACGTTGGATAAAACAAATTGCCGAAAAAGCTGGTGTTCGTCTGAATATGTAGAATGTTATGAGAATACTTGCTGTGGACCCCGGCTATGAACGAGTTGGTGTCGCGGTTTTGGAAAAAGAAAACTCTGGCGGGGCGCGGGAGACCCTTCTTTTTTCAGAATGTTTCAAAACTTCCGCCAAACTACCCCATAGCGAACGGCTGAAACTCATCGGCGAAGAGATTAAAAGGATGATCGCAACACACCGGCCATCGGCGCTTGCCATCGAGAAACTTTTCTTTGCCAATAATCAAAAAACTGCCATACTCGTCTCCGAAGCGCGAGGGGTGATCATCTGCGAAGCCGCGCGGAGCGGACTCTTTGTCGCCGAATTTACCCCGCTTCAAGCAAAGGTAGCTGTGACTGGCTACGGCCGTGGTACAAAAAGTCAGATGAAATTTATGGTTGAAAAGTTAATTTCTGTTGGTAAAAAAATCAAGGAGGATGACGAGTACGATGCCATCGCCCTCGGCCTTACTTTTTTCGCCTACAAAAAAGAGTCCGCCCTCGGTAAATGATACTGTGCGTACAACAATATTTGACCAATTGTGACTTTTCCACAATAGTTCCATTTTCTCCTTTGCAAAAAAATTCAGGCGATGGTACAACTTAGGCTATCTAAGAACCCATCTCAAAATAAACCAATAAAAATGTGAGAAGATCTGGCTATCAAACAACAGAATGTCGGTCAAAAACAGAGTTTCGTCAGTCACTCGCACTTATAGTACGTCTCCTTCCTCATCCTCTGTTTTTACCTCGAAATTCTGTTGTCTGCTCTAGCCATTTATTTTGAGACGGGTTCTAAGAAGGGATTCGTGTTTTTTAGAAAAAAGGTCGTTTTTAAAAACTAATCCATTACACTCGTATGGACTACGACGAGCCTGAGGTTCTCGCTGACGTTGATGAAGAAGATCTTGATGAAGAAGAGTCTACGGCGGCGACAGAAGAAGAATAGCAACCGGAATCTGTCCTGTATGTTTTCCAAAAACTCCCCTTTGGGAGTTTTTGTTTTTAATTAAAAACTTTTTTGTTTAAATTTCGACTATGATCACTTTTGGTTTAATACCTAAAGCTCTTGCAATCATTAAACGGGTGTTGCCGCTTACAAGATGCGTAACTCCTTCTTTATTTTTTACAATAACGGGAACTTCCATTTCCTTTCCAAAAGTAAAACTATCTAAAAGTTTTTTAAAATTACGCCTGTTATTTTGAGACAGCTTTTGGTTATATTCCTCCGTGATTTCTTCGGCATCTTCCAAGTGGCCAGACCGAACATTATGAAACGAGTCTGTGTTGTTAAGTTGCTCCCACTCCTCTTCACCCAACTCAACAACTGGCGCTTCTTGGATAATTTCAATCAGTCGATTCACATTTTCATCAGTTGGTTCAAGGTTTAGAAATTCTTTTACAACCCTTTCAACTTCACCTTTTTCCTTGTTGGGGTTTGGGCGAATCCAGCTGATGCTCTTTTCCTGACCTTCCGGACTTTTCATTTGTTATAAAATTATAGGCCGCTATAGAAAGCGCAATTTGAATTAACTAATTTTTATTTTCACAAAACGACGTTTCCCTACCTTAAGGAGAAGCGGCTGTGAGACAATAAATTGCGGATCTGTAATATTCCCCCCTTCTGGCAAAACATGCACTGCTCCATCTTCGACTAACCTGCGAAAGTCTGACTTGGAAGAAATAATGTTTACTGAAAGCAACGCGTCGACAAGAAGCGTCCCCGACTGCACGGTAATTTCTTCCGCGTCTTCTGGTACGGCGCCTTTTGTGAACGTCTCGGTAAAATGTCTGCGCGCTTCAACAGCTTTGGAAGTCCCGTGGTAGAGAGAGGCAACGGCAACACCAAGCTCCATTTTGATATCGCGCGGATTCTCGCCTGAAATCAGTCTTTTTTTTATTTGAGTAAGTTCCTCCGTCGAGACATCTGTGCAAAGTAAAAAATATTTTGGGATGAGTTCGTCTTTAAGGGACATGATTTTACCGAACATGTCGTTTGGAGTATCAATAATCGTAATAACATTTCCCCAACTGGTAGACATTTTCCGACCATCAGTGCCTTCGAGCATTTGGAGCGTCAGGATGTCTTGTTCTTTTTGGCCGTAATGTTTTTGGATAATCCGCCCCGCCTTGAGGTTGAAAAGCTGATCAAAACCACCGAGTTCAACGTCTGCCTTAACCGCGACAGAATCATATCCTTGCATAAGGGGGTAGAGAAACTCGCGCAGTGACACTTCCCCTCCCCGCTCAAGGCGATCTTTGAAATTGCGACGGCTGGACATCTGCGGCACCGAAAAACTTTCGGCTAATTCAGCGACTTCCGCAAAGTGGAGCTTGGAAAGCCACGCGCTGTTAAAACGAAACTCGGTTTTATCAATATCAATTATTTTAGCGATCTGTTTTTTATATGTGGCGAGATTCTTAGTTATCACAGCACTTGTAAGCATCGGCCTCTTCTCAAGCTTGTCGGAGGGATCACCAATAAGAGCGGTAAAATCTCCGATGATTAAAATGATGTGGTGGCCCAGACGTTGAAAGTCTCTCAATTTTCGCAAAATAATAGCCCGGCCCAAATGGATAGCAGGACCAGTCGGATCAATCCCTAGTTTCACCCGCAAACTTTTACCAAAGCGAAGTTTTTTAAGTAAGTTTTCTTTAACAAAAACGTCTTCAACCCCGCGACTTAGAAGTTCCGTGATTTTCACCTCATCCGTCACAATTTTTCTTTTTTGGCCCCAAAACATGGAATAACTTTAACATATGGCTCCCCTTTTGACATTTTTCACAAGCGTACGGCAGAATGGTACAATGTTTCAAATGAAAGGTAAAAAGGGGCTTTTTCGCAATAAAAAAATTCTCAAAGACGCCTTTTTTGTTTGTCTTGCTTTGTTTTTCCTTGGATCCGGAGCTTTTTTTGTCTGGATAGCCAACCTCCAAACACCCAATCTTAAATCATTCAACGAAAGGCGCGTCAGCCAGTCCACCAAAATCTATGACAAAACTGGAGAAATTCTGCTCTATGATGTCCATCAGGATGTCAAAAGAACCATCATTCCCCTTTCCGATATCTCTCGAAACATCAGAAATGCCACGATCGCCATCGAGGACGCGGAGTTCTATCAACATGGCGGCATTAAATTGAGTTCAATTTTCCGCGCCGTTTTGGCGAACTTCGTAACACTGAAATTTGATCAGGGCGGCTCGACCATTACCCAACAGGTTATAAAAAATTCTATTTTAACTACAGATAAAAAAATATCGAGAAAACTTAAGGAGTGGGTTTTAGCTTTGAAACTTGAAAAAGTGTACGACAAGGATACGATTCTGGCTTTCTACCTCAACGAATCACCGTACGGCGGGAGTATTTATGGAGTGGCCGAAGCGAGCGATGCCTTTTTCGGCAAAAAAGCGTCCAGCGTTACCCTTGCGGAAGCGGCCTACCTAGCCTCTTTGCCCAATGCCCCAACCTATTACTCGCCGTACGGAAACAATCGAGAGAAACTTGAGGAGCGTAAAAATTTGGTGCTCAAAAGAATGTTGGAAAATAAATTTGTTACCGAGGAAGAATACACGAAAGCCTTAGCGGAAGTTGTTGCCTTCAAACCCCAGGAAGAAAAAGGCATCAAAGCCCCTCATTTTGTGCTTTTTGTAAAAGAATATCTGGAAAATAAATATGGCGAAACCATTATTCGCGACGGCGGGCTTAAGGTCACAACCACGCTTGATTACAATCTTCAAGAAAAAGCTGAAGCCCTCGCCAAAAAATACGCGCTCGAGAACAAGGAAAAGTTTAACGCTGAAAATGCGGCAATTGTGGCAATTGATCCAAAAACCGGCGGGATTATCACGATGGTCGGATCGCGAGATTATTTTGACAAGGAAATTGATGGGAATTTTAACGTCGTGCTTGCCCATCGCCAGCCCGGTTCGGCGTTCAAACCCTTCGTGTACGCAACCGCGTTCCGAAAAGGCTATACCCCTGACACTGTTGTGTTTGATCTCTCAACTGAATTTTCAACCGAGTGTAATCCTGACGGCACGCCAATTGTGTCCGGCAATGAAGACAAGTGCTATAAACCGGAAAATTATGATGGCATCTACCGAGGCCCGATAACCCTTCGTAATGCTTTGGCGCAGTCGATTAACATTCCCGCGATTGAAACCCTTTACTTAGCCGGCCTTAACGATTCTTTAGACACAGCGAGAGATATGGGAATTACCAGCCTTACCAATGTTAATGACTACGGCCTCACTTTGGTTCTTGGGGGCGGTGAGGTCTCCCCGCTCGATCTCACAAGCGCGTATGGCGCCTTCGCGAATGAAGGGGTTAGAAATCCATACCGAAGTATTGTCCAAATCGAAGACAGCAAGGGAAACATTTTGGAAAAATTCAAACCGGAGCCGGAAGAGGTTCTGCAAAAAGACATCGCTCTTCAAATTTCAGACATCTTAAGCGACAACGCGGCCAGAGCTCCAACCTTTGGGGCAAACTCTGCTTTGTATTTTGGAAATCGCGAGGTGGCTGTTAAAACAGGCACCACAAATGATTACAAAGACGCCTGGATCGTCGGCTACACTCCCTCTATAGCCGTCGGGGCATGGGCTGGGAACAACGACAACACCCCGATGGAGAAGAAGGTGGCGGGGTTCATCATCGCGCCGCTCTGGCACGCGTTTATGGATGAAGTGCTCAAAGTATACCCTGAAGAAGTTTTCCAAAAACCAGAGGAAAAGGATTTGAGCACGCTAAAACCGGTACTCCGAGGTTTTTGGCAGGGAAACCAATCATATATGGTGGACAAAACCACCGGGAAACTCGCGACAGAATTTACCCCGCCTGAAGTAAGAGAAGAGCGAATCGTTAAGGATGTTCACACAATTCTTTATTGGCTAGATAAAAAAGACCCCCAAGGCCCGAGACCGGAACATCCGGAAAACGACTCGCAATTCAATCTGTGGGAATACGCGGTCCAACAATGGGTTAAGGAAAATAATATTCAGAACGAAACAGCTTCAGTTATCCCTGTTTTAACAGATGATGTACACCGACCGGAGTTTGCTCCTGTTGTTAAAATTGTAAGTCCGAGTACCGGAATTTCTTATCAAAATGATGGGAGAATTACTGTTTCCCTTTCTGCCGTCGGACGATTCCCCCTTTCTAAGGCTGATATTTTCATAAACGAGGAGTATGTGGGCACCGCCCTTCCTCCCTCGTTCTCATTCTCCTTTTCTCCTCAAACACTTCCGTTTATAAAAAAAGAAAATGTGCTAAAAATTATCGGCTACGACTCGGTTATGAACAGGGGTGAAACGACGCAGACCATCCTTATTTCTTTTTAAGATCACTCAGATAAACCTCTCTTTAGCGGATATCACTTGGGGCATTCGGGCCGCACATCTCCTTAACCGCCCGCACAATATCGTGTTTTCTTAAAAAAATCTCGCTTTTACAAACGGGGCTGGCCTTAAGATGAAAAATTCCGTTCCGGCACAAAACTTCCTTCTTAGTGATAGAAAATCCGCAGACTTCCTTAACAGCTTTAACAAAAGCTTCTCGCTCAGAATCGTTTGGAGCAAGAATGTTTTTAAACTTTTGGAGCAAGGAGGAGATGGGGGTGTATTCCATTTTATTTATTGAGTGGCATGACCAGATAAGTAAAGCTCTTGTCATTTAAGGAGCGGAGGACCATGGGTTTGTGAAGACCACTCCAAGATAGAAGCAGGCTTTCGCCTTCAATTGACTGTAAGGCGTCTATGATATATTTAAAATTAAAGTTAATTTCAAGTTCCTCGCCTTTGAGCACCGCCTCGACGCGAGAGAGGGTGTCTCCTGCCACGCCATTTTTTGTTTTTATTTCAAAAATTTTCTTTGAAGGAACAAGTCTCATACCAACTTGATGAAGCGAGTCGGAAAAAACGTTTGCCAACCGGAGGGCTCCAGCGAGATCCTCTTTAAGGGTAGTGGCCTCGACCACAAACTCTTTAGGAATAATTTGCCCGTAGTCAGGAAAGGTGCCGTCGAGAACGCGCGAAGTTAGATACGTGTCCCCTTGTTTGAAAGAAATCTGATTTTTACCAAGAATAACCTCGACCTCCTCGTCAGCTCCATCAAAAATTCTAATAATTTCATTAGCGTTTTTAACCGGCAAAAGAACATGCTCGAAATCTTTACTGTTCTTTACTTTGATCTTTTTTTCGGCAAGTCGGAACGAGTCAGTTGCGGCAAAAGTGAGAAAATCTTCGCTGGAATTAATAAAAACACTGGAAAGTTCCGGTTTCATCCCTGAAACCGCCGCGCTATAGGAAACCGCCCGAAGCCCTTTGAGAAAACTTTTTATGGGCATTTCAAATTCTTTTCCATCGGTGATCCGTGGAATGAGCGGAAAGTCCTCATCGGGGAGTGTTTTAAGGGACGCCTTCACCCCTTCGGTTTCCAAAGACAGCACTCCTCCCTCGCTTTCAAAAGAAAGCGTGTGGTTTTGTGGTGTGTTTGAAAGAAAACTATTTAGAACAGAACCGGGGACAGCCGCGACCCCTGGGGATAGCCCTTTTACAGGAACAGAAACCTCAATCCCTAAATCGAGGTTGGTTGCTTTTACTAAAAGTGTGTTTTTATTCAATTCAAGGTACACACAAGAAAGAACTGGTAGGCTTAAGTTTTTACCAACAATTCTTTCAGCTTTTCTAACCGCAGACTCTAGTTTTTCTTTTACACACTCCCCTTTCATTTTTATATATTAAGAAAATTATTATTATTAAACCTGTGGATAGCTGGATAATCTTATTTTACACTATTCCGTAAGGGGTTTCAGGTGAGAGAGTGTTTGATAACTTGTTGATAGCGTAGCACCACCTGTGGAAAATTTTCCTTCTTTATTTTTTAAACACTTCTTCACCCATTTTTTCAACAAATAATTCTATCCTTCTCCCCACCATTTCCCCATCCTCTTTAGTCCTCTTTAAATGAGCGTGCGGATATGTGTCAACTCCTGCACGAGCATCGGATCGGTTTTTAGTTCACCTTTTATTTTCTCACAGGAGTGGATAACAGTGGTGTGATCCCTCCCTCCCATTTTTTGCCCGATTGATGGATAAGAAATGTTGAAATCTTCGCGCAGAATATACATGGTAAGCTGTCGCGGCTTCACCACCTCCTTCTTTCTGGTTTTTTCACAAATACTATCTTCCTCGATATGATAAAAATCAGCAATCACTTTAATAATATCTTTGACTGAGACATTTTTCTTTGGCTTTTGAGTGTCTTTAATGAGGTGTTTTATTTCCGCAAGCGAAAGATCCCTCCCTTTAAGTCCCGCTTGGCAGACAATGAGATTAAGAACCCCTTCGAGCTCGCGGATATTACTCTCAAGTGAGGAAGCAAGAAAGTCCATAAGTTCTGGGGCGAGGGTGAAGTTCCCCAAACGAAGCTTTGTTTTGATTATTGCAAGGCGAGATTCATGATCCGGTGGCGGGATATCAATGATCATGCCAGCGGCGAAGCGCGATTTCAGCCGTTCCTCAAGGTTGGGAATAAAGTTCGGGTGTTTATCCGAAGAGAAAATAATCTGTTTATTGTTGTCATATAAATTATTAAAAAGGTGGAATAATTCTTCTTGTGTCCCTGTTTTATTCGAGAAGAACTGAATGTCGTCCATAATAAGAATGTCATATTTTCGATATTTTTCTTTAAATTGGTTCACTTTGTTGGCTTGAACAGAATTCACGTAATCAATAGTGAATTTTTCTGATGTTATGTAATACACACGTTTTTGAGACGAGCTTGTTTTGAGGTGGTTCCCAATCGCCTGTATGAGGTGGGTTTTGCCGTGGCCGGTGTTTCCATGGATAAAAAGCGGGTTGTACGCAATACCCGGTTTTTTTATCACCGCTTGGGAAGCCGCAAACGCCAACTCGTTAAATGGGCCGACCACGAAGGAGTCGAAGGTGTAACGAGGATTCAAATTGTCGTCCTTGTTTATATAATAATCCCCAAGCGGGAGCTCGCTCCCGCTTTGAGCAAACGATATTTTTGGGTGATCCCCTTCTTTTTTCTTTACCTCATCTTTAGAGACGACGTATTCAAGCGCTCGGATATGTTCTCCGGCGTCACGGAGAATTCTAAGGAGTAGTTTGTGGAATTTGTTAAAAAGCCAGTCTTTTACGAAAGCATTTGGGACAGAGAGGAATACTACACCGTCTTCTTGTTTAAAAATATGGGTATTTTTGAACCATGTTGCAAAATTAGCCTTGGAGACATTCAGTTCAACTTGCGCGAGCACCATATCCCAAAGTTTTTTATTATCCATGTGTGTGAAAAAAAGAAATACGAAAGCTTTGCTATTATATAGCCTTCGGAAAAATTCAAGTAGTTGTGGAAAGTATATAAGTATGTTCATAACCTGTGCAAAACATTTTTAACCAAATTTTTTCGTTAAAATTGAAAAAATGTTGAAAGTGCGCTAAACTCTTTTTATATGTCGTTTACGTATAAACCCAAAAAAAGGAAACGGGGTCGATCCCACGGTTTTCTAAAAAGAAAAAGAACGTCTGGCGGGAGGCGTGTCCTTAAAAGAAGGAGAAATAAAGGCAGAAAACGTTTAACTGTCTAACTAAGCATGCTTCCAAGGAGGCAGAGGATTTCGCGAGCGCTTTTTCAGGAACTTCTAAAAAAAGGGGTTTCTTTTCATGCCGGAAACCTGTCCCTCCGTGTTCTTAAGAAAGACGCCAGAGAGCCACATTTCGCCTTTGTTGTGCCAAATAATGTGTCGAAAAAGGCGGTTGCGCGCAATCGTTTGCGTCGGCGCGGGTATTCTATCGTGGAGAAGTATCTTCCTCTTTTAAAAACACAAAATGTTTCCATGGCTTTTTTTTGCAAAAAAGGCCTTGAGAAGAAGACCTTTAATGATTTTAGATCAGAAATCAACGCTCTGTTAAAAAAAACCTCTCTTTTGTAATCTGAACATACGTGGTTCCCGAGGTTCGATCTTTCTCCGGATCCAAGGTCGAACCTCGAAGATGTTGAATAAAGGCCTTTTTTTCGTTAGAATAGTTGTCTATGGGCGGCCCCGGCATATTTCATTCATTTTTCGTCACTCCCCTCTACAATGGGCTTATTTTTTTAATGGACGTTCTTCCTTGGCCGGATGCTGGGTTGGCAATCGTTCTTTTAACAATCCTTGTGAAGTTAGTTCTCTTCCCTCTCTCTCGTAAGGCCATTCACACCCAAGTCCGCATGAAAGAAATTGAAGGAGAATTGCAAAGTGTTAAAGAAAAGTATAAAGACAACAAACAAAAACAAGCCGAAGAGACTATGGCTTTATATAAAAAGAAGGGGGTGAATCCTTTCTCAAGTTTTTTTCTGATTATTATCCAGCTACCAATCATTTTTGCTCTGTACCGTATTTTTCTTGGTAGCCAGCTGCCGGAAGTTGACCAAAACCTCCTATACTCTTTTGTTTCTGTTCCGACCAACGTTAGCGTTCTTTTCCTTGGCCTCATTCCGATTACCGGAAAAAGTCTGATTCTTTCTCTGGCAACTGGCATAAGCCAATTTTTCCAAGCCAGACTTTCTTTGGGATCAGTCGCGGTTTCCCCCAAAGACGCGGGAACTTTCAAATATGATTTTGCCAAAAGTATGAATACACAGATGAAGTATGTCTTTCCCGTCATTGCCTTTTTTGTTGCCTATAGTATTTCCGGCGCCGTAGCTTTGTATTGGACGACCTCAAATCTTTTCACTTTAGGTCAAGAACTGTTTGTCCGACACAAACTTAAGAAACAAAAAACCATTTTTGGTAAGATTGGTATCTGATACCAATCTATCTAAATATAGCTTTAAGATTTTTATGAATGCCAACATCAAGAAAACTATTGAGAGTTTCCTCCAAAACCTTGGTGTTAGTTATGACGAAGTAGAAGAATTTCCAAACGAAACATTCCCACGTTTTGTGATCAAAACAAAGGAGTCGGGGCTCTTAATTGGACAGAAAGGGGTCAATTTTTCCGCCCTTAATCATTTGATTAGGAAAATTGTGGCAAAAAACACGAATGTCAACGTGACAGCGTTTCCTCCTAAGTTTATTTTAGACGTCAACAATTACGGAAAAGACTTAAGTGACGATCTAAAAAACAAAGTCGCTATTTTAACAGCGCGCGCCCGCTCCTTACGAACTTCTGTGGAGTTTCCCCCCATGTCTTCTTACCAGAGGATGATCGTGCATTCTCTCTGTCAAGATATACCAGACATTAAAACAGAATCGGAAGGTGAGGGAGAAGGGCGACGAGTTGTGATCGCCTACGTGCCTCCCGAGGAAAGATTTGTGGAAAAAGAGGTATAGTATTTGTTACTGCACCGTAATCTTATGGATTCTCCACTTTCCTTTCCCGCAGATGTTAGATTCAGGGCCGACAAAACAATTAGAGCCGTCGGCGTTCTTACCTTTATATGTCCAATCCCAGGTGGCGATGTAGTGTGAACCTTTTGGAATAGGGTTAGTGAAAGGGGACGCGATGTAGTAAGAGTTGCCCGGAGAGGTAATCCATGTGCCGCCTGCGATAAAAAAAGGAGACCATCCGGCGTTTATACCAGACATATAGGCTTTGGTTGAAACGTACATGAGATTTGTTTCGGATTGGGTGGGAGCAATCTTAATTGTAATCGGGTCAGTTTGTGAAATCGTGGACGCAACATTTACAACCGGACAAGGGTTGGCAAAGGTGCTTGGCCACGGCGAAAGAGCAGGAGCACTGCAGGTCTCTGGTATGATTGGCAAAAGAGGCGTACCTCCCCCCGGGGGAGGTAGAACTCCACCACTCCCGCCGTATTCGTACGCTCCGATGTCCCAGGCAGAACCTTGGGGGCGACCGTTGCCGAGAATATCATTTGAGAATGAAGTCAATGTTCTACCAGCATCTCTTAATATAGATCCACTAGTAAGACTGAAATCTAACTGACCAATATTTGTAAAACCGGCTGTTCCAGTTTTGTTGTGCGTGCCATCAGGCAGTGATGCACCGTCCCGATAATTATAATCTGCGGAAACCGCAATCTCGCGCGCGTAGGTCGTGCCTACAAAAGCATTGTTATATATAGAAACATTAGTACCAACAGAATATGAGCCAGAACCGGTCCCATCACGGACACTGAATGCATAGCCGTTGTTCGTACCCCAGTTGTAGAAGATATTGTTGGCAATCTCGGTATAGGGAACGTAGATGCTGGCACTTTGCCATGAGTTCGCGAAGATATTGTTGTGAATATACCAATGATGGATGTTCGGTGAAGTTGGAACGCCGGTGTTCTTCGCGTTCATCATAAAAGCCTGAACATCTGAATTGATGATGCGATTGCCGGCCACCTCAACATTGTTGGACGCGGCCGTTCCACTGTAGGCAAAGACCTGCAAAAAGTCGGCGTGGACCAAGTCATAGCGGCTGTTGTCGGAATTGATCATGGTGTTTTCAAGGATTTTGATGTTCGTTCCCCAGATGTAGCCGAATGCCTCGGTGTTGTCGTTGTCGTGGAGGTTTACCTTACGCACCGTGATGTTGTTCCCACCAGTTGCGATGAAAACGCCTCCGCCAGATGTCGCTGGAGCGAGTCCGGTAACGTCTCCGGTATCAACCAATCCGTTGTTGCCATTCCAATTGACAAACTTTCTTGCTTGACCGGTGTGGTACGAGAAGTTTTTGATTTCTCCGTTACTTCCTTCGTACTGAAAGACAGGGTCTCCGTATCCCGTGAAGGTCTGACCAGTGAAGGTTATATAACTGCCATTCACCGCATACGCACCAGTCAATGTGCCACCAGAAAAAGTGATGCGCGCGCCGGACGTTCCGCTGTTGCTAAACGTAACATTGCCCGGATAGGAACCGGGGGCGAAAATCACGGTGTTTCCAGCAACTGCATTGCTTGCGGCTTTCTGTGTGCTCCTCCACGGCGACGCTTGCGTACCGGCGTTAGAGTCATTGCCGGTGGTGGCGACGTAGTACGTGCCGGTGCCTGTTTGAGTTCCGCCGGAAGGCGGTTGCGTTGTTCCGCCACTGCTCCCATCCTCATAAGCTCCTATGTCCCACGCACCCGTTCCAGGTCTTGCCGTACCATCTTTGTCTGAACAAAGACCAGGGAGAGAAGAGCAGAACGAGGAGAGATTGGCGCCGGCGTTGATTGCGGGAGATGTGCTTTTCAAATGCAGGTCATTTAAATTTGCCTGTGAACCGACTCCATACGTCGAATTTACCCACTGCGGGTCAACCTTCATTCCATGCGCTTCAAGACCAAAGGATTGCATCGTAGAAAGTCCCCCCGATGCTCTGCCCGCCCAGAAGAACCAACTTCCATTGGTGTTAAAAGACTGATAAATGTTGTAATCAACCGTTAAGCTATTTGCGATTGAAGAATCGGAGATACGAAAGATTTCATTATTTCCGCTGCCAGTTCTTGTGTCGTAGAAGATATTATTTCGGATATCAATGGTACCCAACAGAGCAGTGTCACGCGCCAACTCAATTGCCCACTGATAATTTTCAATAAAAGAATTATTCTGTATACGGACAACTTGTGGTAGGGGACCTGGCGTACCCCCGTTGACATAAATAGTACGTGTCTGCATGGTGCCGCGAAAGGTGTTGTTGTAAATGTTGGCACTCGGACCGCCGGTAATGTAAATACTGGCCGTGCCGCCCACCCCTGTGTTCTGGTTGCTCCAAAATTCATTAGCGTAAATGTTCACCGTTCCCCAATTGCAGGGCGTGTCTATGCGCAGGAAAATACTGTCATTGTGAGGCGATTCGCCGTACCCAGTCCAAAAACCTTCTTCGAATTGATAGTGGTCGTAAAATTTATTGTGATGAATATTCACCTGGTCAATCGTTGTTCCACTGCTAAACGGGTAAAGATCAACCGGCCAGCGCATCGAATCGTGGAAAGCGTTATTGGCGATGGTGAGATTGGTGATGGAAGAATCGGCGGCCATTTCCAAACCGATATTGACTCGCGAGAAATCAGAGTTAGTAACCGTTAGTCCATTCGCGCCTAGAACTGCGACACCCACCCCTGAAATTGCCTCGGCATTCATTGGCTTTTTGCTAAACCAATATCCAATTTCGCGAAAAACAGAATTGTCAACAAGAACACTATTGGCACTGCCGTTAATTCTAATCGCGATAGCCGCGTTTCTAATTACCGGCGAGCCGTTATCTGGCGGCAGTGTGCTCGCGCCACCCAGTGCAGAAAATTCCAGATTCTTAAAGGTAAGTCCCGTACGATTTCCTGACCCATAAAAAACAGAGGTTATAACGCCATTATGATTTGCGTAGTTGTCCGTAAATATGGCTCGGCCGGTCCCCCAGGTTCCAGCGCTGTTGCCGTCATAGGTGATGCGGCTCGCCGATGTTCCGTTCCAGTTCAAATTAATCTGGCTTCCCACGGCAACGAAATACTTGACGCCTCCTTTGAAAATAACCGTGTCTCCTGCGAGCAGGGCTTTTGAACCGGCCGCACCAGTCGCACGCGTATCCCCCGGCGCATGTTTCCACGGAGTTGATGGTGAGGTGCCGATGTTTGAGTCGCTACCGCCTACGTAGTCAACGTAATACGTCACAGCGGCTCTGGCCGTTTGATTTGAAGCTAAAAAAACAAACAGAACGACACAACTCGAGATAAAAACAGTTAGTTTATTTAAGGAAACAAGTCTCATGGGTTTGCTTTAAGTATACAGAAAAATGGAAAAGTTTGTCGTAGATTATACACACCAGAGTAAACAACATAACGTGGTTAGAGATTTTTTCATAATAAAAAACGCCCTATTTTTACAAGACACATCTACACATCAATTTGATGCTATAACAGATTTTTGATGTGTGGGGCGGTACGCCAAGGACTTAAGGATATTAGGTCGATTTTCTTTTACCTCATCCGCTTGCCACGGGGTAGTTGATTACTTGAGCCGAAGACCCCACAAGGTGAGGTCGTTTTTGTTGTTGAAAAGAAGATACGTTTCGTCTTTGTTTAAGACAGGGTTTGTAATGTCAAAGCTGGAGCCTCTTGGAATTTCATTTTTGGAGAGTACGACTTTTGTGGTTCCTGTTACAACGTCAATACTCCAAAGCTCATCGTCAAACGAGAGCGAGCCTTCATACCATGAATCGGGATACAGGCCAGCGGGAATGGTTTTGGGGATGGCGCAGTAGAGAAGACCTTTTGAAAGCGTGCTCCACGCGCATTTCTCCGGCAAGGTTACAAGCGAAAGGTTTTCCGACTGATGAGTTTTGGCATCGAGAATCCGAAGATAGGGTGAGTTTCCATTGTTTCCGCTATAAAACAGGTAGCTTTTGTCCGGTGAGAGCAGGGTCGTCAAACCCTCGATATTGCCGATAATTTCGCGTAACTCAAATGTTTGTGGGTTTAGTGTGTAAGCGAAGCCGGGAGTACTTGCCGAAGGTTTTGTGTTCAGTATAATAGTTTTCTCTTCCGGCCAATTTACGAGCCACTCAACTGCGGGCGAAGACCAAACTGAAACACGTTTCGCGCCATTAGTTTCAGACACTATACCCGATGAGCTGTTTTCATTTTTTATTAAACTAAACAGGCGATTTGTCGCTGGAGAGACCGCGAGTCCTAAGATATTTTTTTGGAGAAAAGTTCCCTCAACTGGTTTTTCAACACCTTGGGTAAGCGAGGACGTGGCGGTTTCCGGCAGTTTTATGTAGTAACTTTGGATAGAGTCATCGTCTTTAAGATACCGAAGCACAAACCCTCCCCCGTTGTCCACTCCAACAGCCTCATAAATTTTCGGAATAGTCGTGTTTGAAATTCGGCGTTTGTTTAAGGTGTCAGTTCTTGTTTCATAAACATGTCCTGTTGCCCGTTCAATCCAACGGATGTAGGAAGGAATTTTTTCTCGGGCACTGCTCACTTCTTTGAACGCCATTCCGGCAGTTGGCACGTCGGAAATTTGGCGAAGCCGTGGCACGACCGCTTCCCCTTGGTTTACCCCTGTTCCGCCAAAACCAGTCTCATCATTTTGTGTACCAGTGCCATCTCCAAGATTCCCGCCGATATTCGGGAAGCCATTTTGCGACTCAGTCCCCGCATCCCCGGCTGGTTTATTTAAAAAGAAAAAGTAATAGCCGAAAAATATACCAATTATGAGCAGAACGAGAGCCAAGATGATGATGAAAGTACTTTTGCGCATAAGTTTTTATTGTTATTTATGAAGCGATACAAGAATAAGTAGCTCCACTTGGGGGGGCTTGTAGTTTTTCGGGTAGTGGTGGAGGTTGTGGGGGTTTTTCCGTAGAGAGACCGGTAGCGTAGAGACATGATTGCAAATCAGAATAAGGGCCACCAACCGATTTATCATCCTGTGTTTTTCCTGGGGCACAACCCCTTGTTATTATTGCCTTATTCGACTCCTCTTTGGCTGTTACGGATGTTATACACGCGTCCAAATTACCAATATCAAAATTTTCAGTTTCAACTTTAGGAGGATTACCCACAGCATTTATATAACAACCCCTGTCAATTATCTGGTTGAAACCATGGGTCTGATTGAAAATAGCTGTACTTATACACAACTCTTTAGTAAACCCCGCTGACGTTCTAGTTTTAGCATCCTCTTTTGTGTGGTAATCGTAAAACCACATGGCCGCAACATATGAGTAGGAAAGACCCTCTCTAACCTCGAAGGCATAATATTGTTTTGCCACGGGCGTTAAAGGTGCCGGAGTGGTTTCTGTATCAACCAGATTTGGATTAATGGTATTTAAAATAATCCAGGCTCCCATGGCAAGTAGGAGGCCGATGATGGCATCGCGCATTTTGTCTTTGCCGGCGCCCTTGCTTGTGATTGATTCGCTCATCATGTACTCTACTCCGCCGATCATAATCATAATGACGGCCAAAACACCGGCGATGCCGATGCCGAGTTTGAAAAGACCGGGGAGATATCTTCCTAACGTGGTTCCTCCGGAAGAAACGTTTGTGCAGGTTGGGTCTGTTGTGCCAGGAGGGCAATAAGTTCCCGGAAGCGGCGCGAGTGGGACGTAATCTTTCACGTCACCGGCGGTAGCGAGAGTGGGCAACATGAAAAAGAACAGAGCCATAGCCAAAAACGTTCCCCTTCCAATGTTTCTCGCCTTTTTTTTATATCCACTCATATTCATTACCTCGTTCCACTAGGAAAGCCTCCGCTCTCTCTGCCCCTCGCCGTAAAATTAACTGTGGTATTTATTCTCGCGGATTGATAAATACTCGAAAGAGCGGTGTTTGAAACTTCAAGCCCAAGACTGGCAGTCCCACCCCCCACATTTTCAGGCTGTCGAAGCGTTAAAATGCTTTTTTGCGTCCCCGCGCTGACAGGTTGATTGTTCAAATTCCAGTTGTAAGTAAGAGTGGGGTTGTTTTTGTCATGAACGCCAAAAAAATATGGTATGGCCGCTATTTGAATTTCATTTTCGGTCAAGGAGACATTGTTTGAAATTGCTTTATTCCACAGCTGTCCATACAGAGGATGATTCTCGTAAAAAGTGACATGGGGTTCAATGGGGGTAACGGTTATTTCTCCAGCCACAGCCGTATTTTTGTCTAACGTTGAAACTTCCACACGCACGGTTGTCGGCCGAATAATGACATCCCCCTTAAAACCAAACACATCTTTGCCGTAACCGGAAGAGTCAAGATCCACTTTGTCGTTTTCTGACCATTTGTACACCAAATTTTTCGGGTCAACCGTTCTCCCCGCCGAATCCAAAACGAGCGGCAGGGCAATAACCCTGACGATTCCTTGGTATGGATAGAGAGCTTTTCCCTTATAAAAAGGCGGTGTGTAGGAAGAGGCTTCCCATAAGAGACGGACGGTAGCGGGGCGGACGGTAACGCTTTGCTGAAGCACTTGGCCAGTCTCCATCTTTACGAGCGTGATAATTGTCGAAGCCTCCCCGAGATTTTTGGTAGTGAAGCTAAAGGTGGTCAGTCCCACCCCGCGCTTTACAAGTTCACCGTCAACAAACCAATTAATATCAGCGCGGCTAAGGTCGGTGCCGGCCGGATCAATACGAACATATACATTTTCATTCGGCCCCGGAAATGCTGGCGCGAGTGAGAGCGTCAAATTTTGGTTGAAAGAAAATTGACCTGCCACAAGTTGTGGTAAGAAAAACAACGCTAAAGTCGCAAAAAAAGAAAAAACAGGAAAGCGGTATTTCATGCTTTCATTTTATCACATCTC
>Ga0209542_10001761_pt1 | contig 50249 bp, 47 predicted proteins | sample RifCSPhighO2_01_FD_184028 | JGI IMG/M metagenome (GOLD analysis project Ga0209542, IMG submission 184028) | Soil microbial communities from Rifle, Colorado - Rifle CSP2_plank highO2_0.1 (SPAdes) (version 2) | ecosystem: Environmental > Terrestrial > Deep subsurface > Rock core/Sediment ...
CCACCCTCACCTAATTCTTTTTCATCGTGAAAAAAAGCACCTGTGTGTATCGGATGCAGCCCTATAACTGCGTAAACTCCTTCTTTGTATTTATGCGCTATTTCAATTGCTTTTTTAGAAGTATCTACTTGCGTGCCAACATTTATAAGCCATGTATTATTATCAAACGCTCTTTTAATAACTGCATCTCGGTCTTCATCAAATGCTTTGAAGTTTACGTGAGTATGTATGTCAATATATTTCGGAGTCATATTATTCCTTTCGCAAAAATAGTGGAGTTTCCGGTTTTTTATGTCCGCTTAGGCAGGAAAGAATTTTTTCCGAGGTGTCGGACATAACAGGTTTCAGAGACCACGCGACAAACGCCAATCGGTTACAAAGGTCAACAACAATATTTACCGCCTGGTCCTTGTCTGTTTTGTAAAGTTTGTATGGTTCTTTTTCTTGTATTATTTTATCCAACTCCTGAATTTTAACCCAAATTTTATCCATATAATTTTTAATATCAAAAATATCTAAATCTTTATCAATCGAAAACGAGCCTACAGCAACACTACGAATAGCATAATTTTCAACCATAGTTAAAATTCTAGATACTAAATTCCCTAATCCGTTTGCCAACCCAGAATTATATGCATCTTTGAAACGTTCTATCGTAAACGGACTATCTTCAAAACTGCTTACTTCTCTCAAAAGAAAATATCTCAAGGCGTCTACGCCATATTCATTCACAATATCTCGTGGGTCAACGACATTACCTAATGTTTTAGACATTTTAATTCCGCCATCTCCTGTAATAAAACCGTTAACAACAATCTGGCGAGAATTCGGTAAATCTGCCGCCATTAACATTGCTTGCCACATAGCTCCTTGAAAACGAGTATTGTCTTTTCCGCAATATTGCGTAGGGTTGCCGTTTATCCAATATTTTTTGAACTGTTCTTCATTTTCCGGCCAACCTAAGGTAGAAATATAATTTACCAATGCATCAAACCAAACATACATCACATGTTCATTATCGTCCGGCACTGGTATTCCCCAAGGCATTTTTGATTTTAATCTGGAAATCGAAAAATCTTGCAAACCATTTTTTACAAATGTTTTTATTTCATTAAAACGAAAATCCGGCACTATAAAATTAGGATTTTTTTCATAAAAATCAAGTAATTTGTCTCTGAAGGCAGAATATTTGAAAAAATAATTTTCTTCACTAATTATAGAAACTTTTACACCCGGATGTTCTTTGCATTCTCCATTTTCTAATTCAGAATCTGTTTTTTCGCTTTCACACCCAATACAATATTTGGCTTCATAGTTTTTTTTATAAATAAAACCATTTTTTGCAACAAGTTTCCAAAAATACTGTGCTGATTCAATGTGATGTTTATCAGTAGTGCGAATAAAATGCGCTTCTTCGGTGATTCTAAACATTTTTAATTGATTTTTAAATGTTTCAAAACCTTTATCGACAAATTCTTGAACTTCTAAGTTTTTTTCTTTAGCTTTTTCATATACTTTAATGCCGTGTTCATCTGTGCCGGTATTAAAATACACATCATATCCAACAAGTTTTTTATAACGAGCAATAGTATCTGCCCGCACGAGTTCAAGCGCGTGTCCCGTATGAAGAGGCGCATTTACATAAGGTAACGTTGTTGTAATGTAAAAGGCATTATCTTTCATTGTTTATTTCTATAGGAAATTTTCTTTTTTTCAATATCGCTCATTAATTCCATTATGAAAACAGCTACAGGAATAGCAAGAACCAATCCCCAAAATCCGCCTAATTCAAAACCGATTACAGCAGCAAGAATGACTACAAGCGGAGATAGACCTACCACACTTTTAATAACAAGAGGAGAGAAAAGAAAAACTTCAAATTGATGAAGTATTATGTAGGCTCCGGCAACCATAAGTGCGCTTGAAACTCCCCCAGAAAGATAAGAAAAAGATATGGCTGGAATAAGCGCAACCAAGATACCATAAGGCACAAGCTCCATTATGCCGGCTATAATGGCCAAAAGGAGAGCATACTGAATTCCCATGATAGACAGCATAAGATAGGTAAGAATAGTAATAAGAATACCCAAAAGCATCTGTCCTTTCATCCATAATGCAATCTTCCTGCGTGAACGTTCCCATAAATCAACCGCATATTCTTCATACTGTACAGGTAAAATTATTCTTAAAAAATTTTCTATTCCTTTTTCTTGAATTGAAAGATAAAAAGAAATAAGAACAATAAGCACTACGTTAAAAATGCTTCCGAACGCCACGGTAAGTACTTGGAAAAATCCTCCAGATAGAGTGTTAATAAAAGCATTGGAGGAAGAAATTAGATTGGTAAGAGATAAGCTGTGTGAAAGATTACTAACAATATCTTTAGCCCCTGAAAACGCATCATTTTTAAAATAATTTAAAAATGATGAATCTGGAATGTATGAAGATAAGAAAACAGAAAGATTGTAAGTTTCAGTTATCAAAAGTGGAGCAAAAAGATAAAATAAAAGAGCAAGGAAAAAAATCGTAATGACGTAGGCTAAAACTACTCCTAAAACTCTATTAATTTTTATCCTTCTAAAAAGAGGTATGGATGATTCTACAAAAGAAGCTATTATAATGGCAGTCAAAATAACCAGGAGTATGTCTCTTAAGAACCAAAATAAATAAAGTCCAAGCGCAAGCAAAAAAAATCGTATTATTGTGCCGGTAGTTATTGAAATAGAAGTAATATTATCCTTCTCAAACATACAGATATAATACCATAAAAATACCTAATTTAAAAACATCTAAAATTTTAATATTTTTAAGAATTTAGAATTGTCTTTAAAAGGTCCGATAAGTGCCAAATTAAGTTTATTGTTTTTAAAAATATTGTTTGCCAGAGATTTAATCTGACTTCCTGTCACTTTTCTGATTTCTTCCGCCTTTTTTCCCGGACTTTCCACTTTTTTCTTTAATAATTCTTGACTGCCATAAAAATTAGCAATATCATCGGTTGATTCTAGGGAAAGTTTCATATTTCCTATTAAGCACTCTTTAACTTTACTTAACTCTTCAGAGCCAACTTTTTTGGTTTTAAGTTTTCTGCATTCTTCCAACACAGCTTTTATAACTTCATAAATTCTTTTATTGTCCACACCAGCAGATATTTGGAAGAATCCATGGTCGGTATAAGAGTCGTTATAAGCTCGCACGTAGTAACCGACACCCATTTCTTCGCGTAATTTCTGAAAAAGTCTTGAACTCATTCCACCACCCAGGACTCCAGCCAGAACCGAAAGCACGGCATTCTTTTTATCAAACAGATTTAGACTACGCGTGCCTAAAACAAAATGAGTCTGGTCTGTTTTTTTAAAATTAACCAACACTTGCGGTTTTATTTGTATTTCTTTTACTTTTAATTTTTGTGTTTTCTTTCCACGCGGAATCTTTCCGAAAATTTTATCTACTTCTTTCATTGCTTCTTTTTCATTCACCTTTCCCGATATTACTATAGTCGTTGCTTCCGGCAGATAATGCGCTTTTTTATAATTCACAAAATCATCGCGCTTCATTTTCAAAATATTTTTTTTCTCACCGGCAATATTCCATCCTGCCGGCTGATTGCCGTAAAGAAGTTTCATTATTAAATCCTGAACATGCCGATTGGGCATATCTTCATACATATTTATTTCCTCAATAATGACGCCTTTTTCTTTTTGCATTTCAATATTTGGAAAAGTAGAATTTAAATAAATATCCGAAACTACGTCAAAAATACGGCTAAAATGTTTGGCATCGGATTTCGCATAATACCCTGTATATTCTTGCGCGGTAAAAGCATTATATTGCGAGCCAAGGGCGTCCAATTCTTTTGAAATATCTATTGCTTTTGGTCTCTTAGTTGTTCCCTTAAAACACATATGCTCTAAGAAATGTGACAAACCGTTTATTTTTTTTGTCTCATATTTGGAACCCGCTTCAACCAATACTAAAACAGTTGCCGTAGGGTTATCTTTCATTGGCACTGTTATTACTCGCAAACCGTTTTTCAAGATTGTTTTTTTAAAATTCATTTATATCTTTTCTCTTATGTAATTTTTTAGATTTTCAATTTTAATTCTTTCTTGCTCACCCGTGTCTCTATCGCGAACTGTGACTGTATCGTCTGTCAGAGTGTCAAAATCAACAACTATGCAAAACGGCGTGCCGATTTCGTCTTGACGGCGGTAACGTTTTCCTATGTTGCCGTTATCATCCCATATTACTCGTCCAAATTCTGCCTTGAGAGGAGCAAATATTTTTGTATTGGCATATTCCACAAGTTCAGGTTTGTTTTTAAGTAGGGGCGAAACAGCGCAAATAACGGGAGCAATGGAAGGCTTGAATTTCAAATAGGCCCGGACTTCTCCGCCCTTCTCATCTTCACAATAAGCAGAAAGTAATAGCGCAAGCGCAGCGCGGTCCACCCCAAAAGTCGGTTCTATGACATGTGGAATTATTTTATCTCCTTTTTCTTCATCAATATAATCAAGTTTGTGATTTTTTAAATCAAAATCTGTTCTGTAAGCAAGACCAAAAAGTTCTTTTTGTCCAAAAGGATATTCAAATTCAAAATCAATCGTTCGACTAGAATAATGCGCGCGGTCTTTATCGGGAATTTCAAGCTCGTGGATTTTACTCATATCAATACCTACTTCTTCCATCCAATCAAGCATCTCACCTTTCCAATATTCAAAATATTTCCCCCAATCTTCTTCTTTTGTAAAATATTCTACTTCCATTTGCTCAAATTCTCTCTGCCTAAAAAGAAAATCCCGCGGAGCTATCTCGTTTCTAAATACTTTACCAATTTGGGCCATGCCAAAAGGAAGCTTGGGATGAAAAGCATCCACTGTGTTTTTAAAATTTACAAACATTCCTTGCGCTGTTTCGGGACGCAAATAAGAAACTGCAACTTCTTCCTTTTTTGCTCCAACTTCTGTTTTGAGCATCGTATTAAATTGCTTGCCATCAAGTGAGTCTGCAAAATTGGCCACATGTCCAGTCGCTTCCCAAACTTTGCTGTTCATAAGTATCGCGGCATCAATACCGTACATATCGCGCCTATTATCTACGAATTTTTTCCACCAAGATTGTTTGATATTATTTTTCAGAGCTACTCCGAAATGCCCCCAATCATAAGTGCCGGCAAGTCCTCCATAGATTTCCGAACCGGGGAAAATAAAACCTCGCCTTTTACAAAGCGAAACAATTTTTTCCATCAAGTTGTTTTCTTTTTTTTCCATATTTTTGCTTTTTAAAAAATTTATTGGACCACCCTGCTTGCATTAGCTGGAAAATTAAGGTCATTTAGAAGCCGAGTGCTAAGCGAAGCTTTATTAACTCTTACGTTCACATTAGCAAAATCATCGTGTCCGGTCAAAATTGTATCGTTTATAATAATGGGCTCTGTACCAACTTGGGAAAGTGAAGGAGTAAGTTGCACTTGAAAAGTAATATCTCTCCCCGCTTCAGTGATTCCAGTTCCTCGAGGAATTCCACTCACATTCCAAACTATTTCTTTTGTAGAAGCGTCATAAGTCAAATCTTCAGTTGCTGGAGAAAATGAACCAGTAAAATGCATCCACGGCGGAAGAGTAGAACGTATAACCGCTTTTGAAATATTATTCGCGGTATTGGAAAGAGACCAAACGATACTATAAGTTGTTTTTTGTTCTACTTTTGGAGGCAATGGTCCGCTATTAAGAAAAGGTCCGGAAAAAAAGAGGGCTTTGGTTGAAAGTCCGACGTCAGAAATAATTCTCACAATTTTAGACTCTGAATTATTCAATTCTGTAACAACACCACCGCCTTGCGCTTGCTGACCTGTGATAAAAACATCTATATTAACAGAAGGAAGAGATACAATTCCACCTGAAGCAGAAAAAAGTGAAACAGGGGAGAAAGAAAAAGATACTGCTCCGGAATCACCTGGATTTATTTCCACAAATTTACTCTGAGAATTTTTATCCCAAATTATTAAATCTTGCGAAGAATTATAAAAACCTTGTCCTGCGGATATTGTTGCGCGATTAACCGCATTGCCGGAAATTTTTGCTCGAATTTCTAAATTATTTATTTTTGTCTCCAAATTATTTGTCCATTGGATTTGCCCTTGAATTGAAGTCTTGGTGTCTATCGCATATTCTCTCTGGTATACGCCATTTATAAGAAGCTTGGCTTCAATTGAAGACTTTTTTATCATGACAATGTGCTCCAAAGAATTAAAAACGATTTTAATTAAAGACTTGTCTGATAGTGATTGAGACCCGCTCCATACGCGAAATACTTTTTCTTCTCCATCAAAAACATCAAGCATTTTACCAACTATGGAAATATTGCGTTCTGCTCCAGGCGCAAGGTCTCCCAAATTCCAAATATTATTGCCTAAAAATGGCGCAGGAGTTGCCTTCACAAATTGAAAACCAACCGGATAATCAACCTTGAGAAGTATTTTTGAAACCGATTTGGTGGCATTTAACGTGGCTTTCACACCAAGAGTAATATCTTGGTTGGAACTTGCTTCAAGAGGAGCATTGATTGAAAGATTTATCGGCGTTGAATTTATAGAAACATCATAAAATTTATCTTTCACAAAAATAGCATTAGACCCTTCTACTCTATATTCAAGAGAAATTTTTATCTGACGTGTGCTTCCCTGTTCACCAAACAATACCAGTTTCATATTTTCATTTTTCACCCCTCCGGCTGGAATTGTCCCCAGCGATATGCGCAAACGCTCGTTGTCTTGCGATAAACTAGCTTGAGAGCTTTTTGGATACTCCACTACAAGGTCAACAAGGTCTAAGGGAGAGTTGTTTTTGTTTGCTATTTCAAGTAAAAGCGGATATTCTTCTCCGCCGGCAGTAAAAGCATTACTGAGCACAGAAATATCAATATTATCGTTGGAAACAGTATTGCCTTTGGCAAAAAACATATAAGAGGCATAACCCAGGGCTAAAATAAAAAAAACTATTGAGAATATAAAAAACTTTTTAAACATGGATGTCTTCATAAAAAAATTCTCTCTAAAAGTAGACCTGGCATCTTCTTTTTTTATCCAAGAATCCATAACTTCTCTTTTCTGAAAATGCGGGAAACTATCACGATGTCCTATTTTCGTTTGATAATTTTTATTAAAGAGTTTGCTTTTCAACTCTTCTATCCTATTTAGTTTATCTCCGTCATGAGGTGGCATTCTTTTAATTATACCATATTCTATAAGTGTGTCTCCTTAAGCGCTTTGTTGATTTGATGCAGTATTTTTGCCCTACTTTTTGAAACTTCAAATATCAAATCTCTTTCAAACGGCGATTTAATAAAATCTTTTAGCACTTCACTGCCTCCTATATATCCTAAATTATTAAGGACACGTAAAACAATAATAGCTTCAATGTTGAGTAATTCATCTTTTGTTTCAGACTTCTCCAAGATACTTAATCCATTTAATAAATCAATAAACAAATCCTTATTCGGGTCTTCTCCAGCAAGCAGGCGTTTTAACAGTCTGGAAATATTCACAAAAACTTCAAGAATTTCCGGTTTGGATAAATTTTCAAGTTTGTTTGTTTTTGAAACATTTGTAATTCTCCAAAAATCTTTGCCTTTTACCAAATCAATCTTAAGATATGCAAAATCTTGCAATACAAAACGCAGTTTTGAAGACATTTTTCTGATTCCTTGGGCTGAAGCCGATATCATTCCTAAATCGCGAGTAAAAATGGAATAATATCTTCCCGTTTCCCCGAAATTTCTGCTTCCCAATATTATTCCTTCTGTGTGATAAATATGGTGCATAAGAATTATTTATTTAAAATTTTTATCTAGAAATTCTTTCAAGCTTTCTAAGTCTTTCTTATCATTGTCATAAAAATAAGTATTTATTCCAATAGATTGCGCACTTCTTACTGCATCAGTGTTATGTTCAAAATAAATTACATCATTTTTATTTAAATTAAAATTTTTTAGCATTATTTTGTAATATTCTGGATTTGTCTTCTCTGGATTATGTTTTAATGTAAAAACTTCATACGGCATATTATCTAAACCAAACAATTCTCTTTTGTCATCACTAGCACCAGTTAAAATTATTTTTTTGTTGGAATATTTTTCAAGTAACTTATACATATCTTGAAAAATTATGAATTTCCCATCTTTTTCTATAATAAAACAATCTACAGCATCAACTAAAATTGTTTTCATATTTATATTTTAGCAATTTTTACCTTAAATACCAATTCGTCGATTTTTAGGGTCTCTCCGTCACTTTGTTTAAATTCTATTTTTGACGCAAGAATTGTTTTCAAAAGTTCAGACTCAAATTTTTGTATTAATTTTTTACCTTCATCGTTCGTTTCAATAACAAGAGAAATCACATCACTTGGAGTAAGCCCCATTTTTTTACGCATATCCTGTATCGCCCTCACAAATTCACGATAACTTCCTTCTTGTTTTAATTCGGGAGTGATATCTGGGTTAAGATATAGTTTAGAACTGTCTATAAATTTTACCTCTTTAATATTAACTTCATCGGCGACAATATCTAAAAATTCTTGTGATAGATTATAAGGAATACTCATAAATGATAACGGCTGACGAACCTTAAGCCCCATTTTTTGACGTGTATCTAGCGCTGTTGTTACTACCTGTCTTGCTATTTCCATATCTTCCAAAATTTTTGACTTACCAAATGAGAAAAGTTTAAAAGCTTTAGCAGGCCATTTTGCCAAATGCACACTTTCCTCGTCTTTTTCAATTCGTAATTTCAACCAAATATCTTCAGCTGTAAATGGCGCAAAGGGAGTAATAATTTTTGCAAGAGTTTTTAACACAAAATACAAAGTTGCTCTTGCCCCGTAGTGAACTTGCTCTACTTCGGGGTTTGCTGCCTCTTTTTTTATTCTGTCGCGTGAACGACGCAGATACCAAGTAGAAAGGTCGCCAATAAAATCACGAATAGCCCTAGTCGGTTCAAGTAATTTATAATTATCAAGATTTTTTGTTGAAAGTTCTATTAATTCATCCAATTTGGCTAAAATCCATTTATCCAGAATATTATTTGACCTTGATTGGTCGTTTTTTTCTAAATTTTTATCACGATACAATTCATAAAACGCCAACACATTATAAAGTAGACCGAAAACCTGTCGATTAAGTTCAAGTACCGTTTTTTCATCAAAATTCTTTGACTCGCCTGCTTGATTAACTCCATACATCCAAAATCGAAGCGTATCCACTCCGTATTTTTCCATCATAATCCAAGGGTCAACAATATTGCCGAGAGATTTGGACATTTTTTTACCGGAAGCATCCAGTAAATGCCCCAAGCAAATAACATTCTTAAAAGCTTTACCGCGGCCCATCAACACTCCAACAGCGTGAAGGGTATAGAACCATCCGCGAGTTTGGTCAATTGCTTCAGAAATAAAATCAGCGGGATATCCTTTACCATCTACCCATTTTTTATTTTCAAACGGATAGTGGTCTTGCGCAAACGGCATAGCTCCGGAATCAAACCAAACATCCATAACTTCTTTGGAACGTTTTAATTCTCCCCCACACGCTTGCCCTGAGCTTGTCGAATGGGTGCAAACGAGAGAAATTTCGTCTATATATGGACGGTGTAAATCAAGTTCGTAATTTTCATTATGAGGAAGTGGAATAAAATCAAGTTTACGATATTCCGCATTTTTACCAGAAGTATCAATGCTTTTTATATTTAACGATTCTTTAGCATCAAAACCCATAGCTCCAGAAACTGCAAGCCATATTGGACCAGCATGAGTGATAATCAAAATATTTTTATTATCATATTTTTTATTTATATCATAAAAAAAATCCATTACTCTTTTTTTAACATCATTATATGATTCATTATTTTTCTTAATATTATAAAAGTTTTCTTCAGTATTCGGAAAATCATTTCTAAATTCTGTCCATTTTTTCCCTTCATAATCAGGAATGGTCATTTCACGAAGTCTATCATCTACAATAATTTTATTTTTATCTAAATCTAATGTAGAACAGGCAATTTCAGCCGTTTCTCTGGCTCTTTCAATAGGAGAAGAAAAAATTAAATCAATTTTTTCATTTTTTAATCTTAAAGACGATTCTTTAACTTGTTTTCCCCCATTTTTCGTCAAATTATCTTCTTTCCCATAAGAAACGCTAACAAGTTTCCCGAGATTTCCTTCCGATTCACCATGCCTCATCACAAAATATTTGTTTCCGGATTTTTTTGTTTTTTCTTTTATTTCCTCAATGCTTCCAATAACATCAATTTTCTTGCAAGACTCACAAACCCAAACCGGAAGAGGTGTCCCCCAGTAACGTTCACGGGATATTGCCCAATCTTTTATGTCTTTCAGCCACTCGCCAAAACGCCCGTCGCGAATATGGGTTGGTTCCCAATTTATACCCTTATTTTCCTTAATCATTTGACTCTTGATTTTTGGGTCAGACATTTTTATATACCAGGAATCACGAGCATAATAGATAAGCGCAGTTTTACAACGCCAACAATGTGGGTATGAGTGTTCGTATTTTTCTTTTTTTAATAATAAACCTCTGTGCGCCAAATCCTTAATAATATCAACTGCAACTTCTTCATCTCTGACAAATCTGCCTGCTAAGAATTCCGTGCCTACTAAAAACTTACCATCAAGACCGACAAGGTGATGTTTCGGCAACCCGATTTTTGTTCCCAACACAAAGTCATCCTGACCATACATTACTGCGGTGTGAACTATTCCTGTACCGTCTTCTGTTGTCACAAAATCTGCCCCATAAACTTTATATGCTTTTTCCAGCTTCGGTTTTTCTAATTTAGAAATATTATTTTTGAGAAATGGGTAAAGCGGTTCGTATTCCAAGCCGATTAAATCTTTACCTTTCATTTTTTCTATTATTTTATATTTTCCGTCTATTATAGAAAGTCTTTCTTTCGCTAAAATCAAAAATTCATTTTCTTTTTCAATTTTTACATAATCAATATTCTCACCTACAGCCAGGGCGACATTTCCAGGAAGTGTCCAAGGCGTCGTCGTCCAGGCAAGAATATAAACGCTGGTGGCAATGTGCTTTTGTCGGGGTGTCTCGCAGGTTGACGAGCCGAGAGGCAGCGCTCCATCAGTAGATGGAGACAGCGACCCCGCAAAAGTATCATTGCCACCAGCAATACGAAACTTCACATAAACCGACAAATCTTTTATATCTTCATATCCTTGAGCAAGTTCGTGCGAAGATAGCACTGTACCGCATCGCGGACACCATGGCACAACTTTATAATCTTTATAAAGCAAGTTTTGGCTATTTACTTTCTTTAAGATATTCCAAACGGATTCAATATAAGTGTTGTGATAAGTAACATACGCATTTTTTTGGTCCACAAAATAACCGACACGTTCCGTAAATTTATTCCAGATATCAACATATTCCCAAACGCTTTCTTTGCATTGTTGATTGAATTTCGCAATACCGTATTTTTCAATAGCAATTTTTGAATCCAGATTGAGCTTTTTTTCTACTTGAAGTTCTACCGGAAGACCATGGGTATCCCATCCGCCTTTGCGACGGACATGATATCCGCGCATAGTTTTATACCTTGGAATAGCGTCCTTAAAAGCTCGAGCTTCCAAATGGTGAATTCCCGGCTTACCATTAGCCGTTGGAGGTCCTTCGTAAAAAATGAACTCCCTTTTACCCTCTGATTGGTCTAAAGATTTTTCAAAAATATTATTTTTTTTCCAGAATTTCAATATCGCTTCTTCCCGAAGAGCAGATTCTGACTTCATATTACTTTTATCGTCCATAGATAAGATATTAGCAAAAAAAAGGAACTTTTACTATATCTTATGATACTTCTTGCTGATAACACTTGTCGCAATAAATAAGAAAATTTTCCGACGGATTAAATACAGTTTCAATGTCTTTATCACATTTTTTACATACCGCTTTATATTTTTTTCCGTCTTTCACAAAACGAAGTCTTTTTTCTATACGTAATAATGGATGCATATCAGGAAGAGGTAAATTCATTCTTCGATAAAATCCTAGCTCAGAAGCAGTTATTCTAAAAGGTCTGCTACTCGTTTCACAAAGTATTGCTTTATTTAAAATATCATTAGACACTTCCTGAATTGTTTTTGGCAAATCTTTGTATTTTATAACTTCTATATTACCAACGTTTGTCTCCGGTTCTTTTGCCACATAACCGCCAAGTTTTACTATTTCTTTATCACTAAGCGGAAAAGAAATTTGCGCTAAAGAAAAATTGTATGCTTGAGCTGAAAATTCCAAACCCAGACCATTCCCATATATTCCTTCTTCCAAACATTTAAATTTTATATCATCAATAATTTTAAAATATTCTTCCTCCGTATATTGTCTATTCAAAACACAATATGATTTATTTTGAAGTCCAAAACACATAAAACAATTATTCAGATTTTTTGAATTAAAAATAAATTCACAATCAGTACAGCCTTTCGAGGATAGAGAAAATTTTACCCGACTGGATTGTGAACCGATATTAGTAGTCATATATAACAAACTCGAATTACCACCTGAAAAAAGAAAATCCATCGAATCTCTATGGGAAAGAGCACCATCTGCATGTCTGATATTTTCGGAATTATCCGCATCAATAACATCATATAAATTTTTGGAATTAGTTATATTAACCCCGGAAACGTTGCTAGTCGCAATGTTTCTGGGACCGTTTGCCGGCAAAGTTTTAACCAAATCCCAGAATTTTTTTTCATAACTATTAAGAGCCTCTTTAGAGAGAGGAAAAACTGAGTTGATAAATGATTCATACTCTTCTTTTGATAGTTGTTTATTATAAACACAATACCTATTATTTCGTAGATTTACACATCCGAAACAATTTTGACAATTACGACAATCAAAAAGAAATATACTATCGATACAATTGCTGGAAAAATAAATAAAAGAAGATTTATACAAATGATCTGAAGAAAAACACTCATATATGAATTCCGAATCCCAAATATATAAGGAATCCATAACATTACGACTTTTTTGAATCATACTGGAATACCAAGCATCTTCAACGTGATAACAAGCCATAACATAATAACCATTCTTTAAATCACGCCCGCCGTTTGAATATTCGCTATTTATGGAAGATGGGTCACGATTTAAAAACGATGGCATTGGAAATTTTTTACGAATAGATGATAAAATTTTTATCGGGTTATCATCCTCTTCATATTTAACCCCAAATGAAAAAGCATTAAATTCATCACCAATAAAATATTGATAATCATATACAGGAAACGGACATTCTTCCGGAAAAATTGAGATCATTTTTTCTTTATGGCTGGGAGCATCACATTCACGCTTAAAAAGTCGTGAAAAATTCATATGCACAAATCGTCGCATTCTTCTACAAGTTGGACAAAAATTTGGCGGAGGCATAGAAAACATTTTTAGAAATTTAATATCCCCTTCTTCAATATTAAATTCGTTTTCGCAGTAAGAATGCATACCTTTCCATTTACACGTTCGCGTATGAGGAATAAGCGATTTTAAAGTTTCACTTATGGCGGCATCAAATTTTGGTGTTTTGCTTGTCATTTAAAAAATAAGAATTACATTCTTTCCGGAGCTTTTATGCCGAGCAGATATAACCCATTTTTCATAACAAAAGAAAAAGCTAAAGTGAGAGCCACTTTATAAGGCGACATAGCGTCATCTTTATCTATAATTTTTGTATTGCCGTAATAATTGTTGTAGGCACGGGCAATATCTACCAAATAATTGGCAATATAATGCGGTTCAAATTCTTTAGATGACCTAAATACAACTTCGGGAAATCTATATAATAATTTTTCTATATCTTTAGTCAGAGAATCAGATTTTTTGTCATTTAATAGAAAACCCGGCAATATATTTTCAACTTTAGCTTTTTCCAAAATAGAATTGGCTCTGGCATATGAATACTGCAAATACGGTCCAGAATCTCCTTCAAAAGAAATAGATTTTTCAAAATCATAAATAATATTTCCGCCGATATTTTGTTTCAAAATCGAATATTTTAAAGCAGAAACCCCGACATCTTTGCTGATTTGTGTTTTTTCTTCATCGGTAAAATTTCTATCTTTTATTTTTTCTAAAATTTCCGCGCAAGATTCTAAAATCAAAGATTCTCCGGTAATAACATTGCCTTTTCGAGAAGACATTTTTCCTGTTGCCAAACGCATCATGCCGTGAACAATATGCTTCATTTTAGACGCAATTTCAGGATTAATCATCTCAAGCGCTTTACTAACTACTTTCATATATTCTTCCTGTTCATGAGCTGTTATTACCACTGACATATCCAGACTTTCTTTCTCAAACTTTGTTTTGGTAAGACCTAGCTCTTTTGTTTCATAGGTAGGCAAACCCTGTGAAGTGATAAAAACTCTAGTATGAAGTTTCGAGTCATGCTTTTCGGCATGAAATATGACAGCTCCTTCATCACCTTTTTCAAAAATTTTACCCGAATTTTCATTTACAAGTTTTTGCCCTATCGGCGCCATAACGCTTTCAAAAAAATAATAATTAAAACTTGTGCCGAGTATTTTATAAATTTCTTCAAAAGCGTCAAGCGTTACTCTTTTTCCCCAGTCATAAATATCATTTATACTTTTATCGCTTCTGTCATAAACTTTTTTATTTATTAAATCTATTTCTTTTTTGGCGTCAGTATTATTATCGTATTCATCGCTGCCTTTTGCGTAGCATTCTCCTATATATAAAGCGGATTCTGATACGGATTTTGATTTATCGGGAAGTCCTTTTTTTATTATTTCATAAATAGCCTTAGCAACATGAGGACCTACATCACCTTGGTAATTGGCGCGAATAATTTTTGCTCCGGAAAATTCAATAATTCGGGAGATAGATTCCCCTATGGTGTTGCTCATCAAGTGTCCGATATGAAAAGGCTTGAAAGGATTCGGGTCCGTATATTCCACCATTATTTTTTTCCCCGTAAGAAGGTTATTCTGTCCAAAATTTTTATTTTCTAGAATTTCTTTTATGGAATTAACAAAAAAATCTTGTGTCAAATAAAAATTTATAAAGCCAGCACCCGCAACTTCAATTTTTAAAATTTCCAGAGGCAATTTTTTATTTAATTTCTTAACAATTTTTTCTGCGAGCTCATATGGACTTCCCGCTTTTTGAGCCCAAATTATTCCATTATGTTTTCCCCCTGGTACGTGAGAGTCAGTAGCAACGGCTAATGCACGATAACTTATGAAAGCAATATTTGTGGAATAATCTCCCATCTTCAAATCTGCTGGATGTTCAAGTAAAATACTCTTTGCCTCTATATTAAGACTTTTAAGGGTATTTTTTATTAAGTTTTCTATTTTTTCTTGCATATACATACTGTGTGTGATGCTCTGGTAAAGAATTTTAAGAGTCGTGGGTTCCCTGTCCTTATGACTCCGAGGGCGAAGGCTCAAAAATTCTTTACCAGAGCATAAACTAATTATTTATGCCCCGTGCTCCCTTCCCGTCCGTGCCCTCGTACGGTTTCCGAAAGTTCCCCAACCTCTACAATATCACAATGCTCAAATTTTTGAATTACCATTTGAGCAATCTTATGACCTTTCTGTAAAGTAAAATCCTTGTCGGATAAATTCCTAAGACTCATTATTATTTCTCCACGATAGCTGGAATCTATCACCCCACCCATAATTTTTAAACCATGCCCAAAAGAAACACTTGATTTATCCCAAATAAGACCAACATATCCTTCGGGAATCTCTATGGCTACTCCCGTATGCACTTGCGCCTGTCCCGAAGCTGGAAAAAACACATCTTCAATAGCATAAAAATCCATTCCAGCGTCACCTGGATGTCCGTGTGTCGGTAATTTAGCATCTTTATTTAATTTTTTAACTTTAATTTTCATAATTTATTTCCCTCCTTCGCTAAAAGCTACGGACGGGCAAGTATAACTTTTTTAACTTTTTCATAAATCATTTCGTGAACTTTCTGACGAGATAAAATCTCGCCTTTTTGAGAACATTCTATTTTAATAAAATTCGGAATTTCTTTAACCAGTTTCAAGGCGCTCTTGCGGGAATTTATCAAAAAATTCACATCTTTCTCGTGAACGTCTTTTTTCTTTTTCAAATAAGCTCTTTTCATTTTACTACTATCACGGTCTTTTAAAAGTCTAAGAACTATTTCTATGGGCAAACTCAGGTATAAAGTAATGTTGGGACGAGGAATCTTAAAAACTTCATATTCCATTTCATCAAGCCATTTTATGAAACTATTTCTTTTTTTTGCGTTTTTAATTTTTCCACCCTGGTGTATTTGATTGGCGCTAACATATCGATTGGCGATAATTATATATCCTTTTTTAAGCCAATTTTCTATTTCATTTTTAGATTCCCATCTGTCCGCTGCATACAATACTGACGCAATTTTGGGATGAACACCCAAAAACTTATAATATTGTTCACTAAGACAATGCCCTACAAATTCCCCAAAAAAATTTTTATAATATTCAGGAAAATCGACAATTTTTACTGTTTTGCCTTCGCTCTTCAATCTTTTTGCCAAAAGTTCAACTTGCGTCGCCTTTCCGCTACCATCCGTACCGTCTATAACTATTAGTTTGCCTTTATATTTTTTCATATTTTCAAAATTTTTATACAAACTTTTTTGGTATTGGAAATTTTTTTGCTAATTTTTTTATTTCTTTGTGAATATATTCTTTTAATTTTTTGTCGTCCTTGTTTTTCAAAACTTTTATCATAAGTTCGGCAACATACTTGCATTCTTTTTCTCTAAATCCGCGTGTTGTTATGGCCGGAGTGCCAAATCTGATTCCTGACGGGTCAAGAGGCTTTCTGGTATCCCCGGCAATGGCATTCATATTGAGCGTAATACCCACTTCATCAAGCACAGTCTGCGCTTCTTTACCAGTCACGCCTAAAGACCCAAAAACATCGGCTAAAATAAGATGATTATCGGTACCACCGCCGATCATTCTAATTTTATTTTTACGGAAAACTTCTTCCATCGCTTTGGCATTTTTTAGAACTTGTTTGGCATATTTTTTAAATGACGGTGTCATCGCTTCTCCAAAAGCAACAGCTTTCGCGGCTATGGTATGCATGTGCGGACCGCCTTGTATGCCAGGGAAAATGGCTTTATCAATTTTCTTCGCAATTTCTTCATTCTCGCGAGTGAGAATTATGCCACCGCGCGGGCCACGAAGAGTTTTGTGAGTAGTGGAAGTAATAATATCAAAACCGTCATCAAAAGGGTTGCGAAGCGCTCCAGCAGCGATTAGTCCGGCAATATGAGCCATGTCTGCCATAGTAATGGCGCCAACTTCACGAGCAATCTCTACGAATTTTTTATAATTTAATGTTCTTGGATAGGCGGAGAACCCGGCAATAATGAGTTTCGGTTTTGTTTCAAGCGCCACGCGTCGCATGTCTTCATAATCTATTTCTCCCGTATCCGGGTTTTTCATTTTATATGTGACAAATTTGTAAATTTTGGCAGGCAGAGTCATTGGATGTCCGTGAGTTAAATGTCCTCCGTGCGAAAGATCCATTCCTAGAACCGTGTCTCCGGGAGTTAAAAGCGCGGCATAAACAGCCAGATTTGCCGGAGCGCCGGAATGCGGCTGAACATTGGCAAATTTGCAATTAAATAATTTGCATACGCGTTCTATTGCCAGACGTTCTACCTGGTCTGTAAAATCCTGTCCACCATAATAACGGCGACCTGGATATCCTTCAGAATATTTATTGGTAAATACGGAACCATTTGCCTTTAAAACATCTTCGGAAACATAATTTTCCGATGGGATAAGCTCCAAACCTTCTGCTTGTCTTTTTTCTTCCCCTTTTATTAATTTTTCTATTAGTTTATCTCGCATACTTTTATTCTAGCACATTTTATAATTATTGCTCCCAGTAAATCAGTCCGAAAAATCTCTACGCCAAACAGAGAAAGTGTGTCCAGAGTTTCCTTATGGGGATGACCATATTTATTATCCTTACCGTCTGAAATAAGCGCGTATCTGGGGGAAACGGCTTTTACAAACTCCGGAGAAGTAGAGGTCCGTGAACCATGGTGTCCTACTTTTAAAATAGTACTGCGTAATCGCGTTTCTGAATTTTCTTTAAGAATTATATTTTCTGTTTTGGTTGTGCTATCGCCAGTAAGCATAACAGAGGTACTGCCATAGGAAAGTCTAGCTACAATTGACCCGTCATTTGTCGTCCAAGACGATACATCGCGGTCTGGAAATAAAATATCAATAACTGCTCCACCACCTATGTTTAACTTCATTCCCTTTTTTGCCAAAATGTCAGGAATATTATTTTTATTTATTTCATTTTTTAAGTTTTGATATATTTTAGAATCAGTCAGAGTTCCCGGCTCAAATATTTTATCTACTTTGTAAATTTTTAAAACATCCAAAAATCCCGCAATATGGTCCTGGTCCGGATTGGTGATAAAAATAGCATCTATGCTTCTATCAAAAGGAGACATTACGCGAGAAAGTTGATTTAAAATTTTTCTTGGAGGACCTCCGTCAATTAATATTTGCGTGCCAGTTGGAGATTCAATAAAAAGAGCATCTCCTTGTCCAACATCCAGCATTGCAAAAGTAAGGTCTCTATGAGAACTTTGCCAATCAAGATAAAAAATAAAAATATTTGCCAGCAGAAGCAAAAAAATAAGGAAAAACAACAAGTATTTTTTGCAATTTTCAAACATGCTATAATATTAACATGCAAACATTTACACAAAAAACTTTTAATATCTCTGCACTAAAAGGTATTTCAACTAAAAACATAGAGGAGCATTTAAAGCTCTATACTGGTTATGTAAACCAAGCTAATCTTGTACTTTCCAAAATAGAAGAATTATCCGGCGACCCGGAAAACAATATGGGAGTTTTAAGCGGTTTACAAAAGAGATTTGGTTTTGAATATAATGGAATGCGAAATCATGAAGTTTATTTCGATTCGTTGTCAGGTAACGCAAGCATTTTATCGGAAAATAGCAAACTAAAAAAATCAATCACGGCAGAATGGGGGTCATTCGAAAAATGGCTTGGATTATTCAAAGCGATTGCGACAACCAGGGGTATCGGTTGGGCAATGCTTTATTTTGACAGAAAAGAAAACAGATTATTGAATGCCTGGGTTGATGAGCAACACCTTGGTCAACTTCAAGACTGCACACTCATACTTGCTCTGGATATGTGGGAGCACGCTTATCTCTTTGACTATGTTCCAGCAGATAAGAAAAAATATATTGAAGCTTTTTTTGAAAATTTAAATTGGGAAACTATTGAAGAAAATTTCAAGAAGATTTAGTAGAAACTCAAGAATAATATTTTTGCCGGTACGGATTTTTTGAAGCTTAAAAAATCCTGAAATTCTCGCGCCGTCGCGCTCGAAACCCCTTAAAAACATTATTCTTGAGTTTCTGAGAAAAATTTTTTTATGCTTTTCCCAAAAAGTCTGTAAATAAAATAGAGATAGATTAGCAGTGTAAAAATAAACGGGAAATTAGGTATAGTTAATGCGGCAAATGGTATGTTGGAGAAAAAACTTATGACAGCAAGCTCATAGTGAAGAAAAAAATATGAGATGTACCCCAATATAATTGCCGGAACATACCAAATAACTCCAGCAAAACCAGTCAAAAAACCTAAAATCATGGTAGGCGGAATGAAAGGCAGAATTAATACATTTGCGGGCAACGCTACTAAAGAAAGATTACCCATCTTATAAAGAATAAAAGGCATAACAAAAATATAAGCCGCGCAAGTAACTGATACGATATCTCGCAATCCCAAACGGGGCGTAACCCATAAAAAATATTTTTCAATTTTAGGCGAAAAAAAGATAACTGCCACGGTAGCTATAAAAGAAAGTTGAAAGGAAACATCAAAAACGAGAACAAAAGGGTTTATTAAAACCATAACTACACCGGCGAGTATTAGTGCCCGCGTGACATCATAATTTCTGCCTATTAGACGGGCAAATAAGGCTAGACTTGCCATTATCCCCGCTCGCACTGCTGTTGAAGACCCGCCAGTCATTAAAACAAAAAGCAAGATGGCAAATATGCCGGCACCAATTCCTATATTTTTAGGAAAAGAAGAAAAAAATTTCATAATCCATTCAGCAACGATTGTCACATTGTATCCGGAAAGCGCAACGATATGTATCGTGCCTGTATCCACAAAACTTTGTCTTAGAGATTCATCAAAGGATGATTTTTCGCCTAAAATAAGACCACTCATAAGTAATGATTCCGGTTCCCTAATTGCTAAATTTATTTTATTTAAAAAAATTTCTTTAGCGTAAAATAACGCACTTTTTATAAAATTCCCATTTCCATGCGATATTACTTCGATTTTTGGGTAATTTATTATATAAAAAATTCCATCTTTTCGTAAATAATTTATATAATCAAATTCCTTGCCTTGGTCTGTTATAAAATTTTCCGGCTTTTTTAAAATACCTTCGAAATTTATATTGTCTCCATATTTATAATCTTCACTTAAATTTGCTGACATTAAAATTTCTGTTTTATTTTTTCCATCTTGTATTTCCACGGTTAATTTCTGATTATTTTCCGCAATATTTGGCTCATCTATAATTTTCCCAGATAAAGAAACTTTTTCACCAACATGAGATTCAAAAACACTAGGCGCGGAAACATCAACCATGTAAAAACGAAAAATTCCAATGAAAAACACTAAAATAAAAACGGAAACTATAATACCCCACTTATTTTTTGAAATAAAAATAAAAAATATAATAAATGCGAAAGAAATTACTAGAAACAAAAGAGTAAAATATAAATTTATAAAAATAAAAGAACGCAAAAGCACTCCAATTATAAAACCAAAACAGGTTGTATAAAAAACTCTATCCTGCATGCAATTTATTTTTTGTTTTTAAGTTCTATTTTGAGGTCGTCTGCAAAATTTGTAGCTATTTCATCCGCGCGGTCATTATATTTATCCCCATTGTGTCCTTCTACATAAATCCATTTGATTTTTAAATGTTCTGAAAGTTTATAAAGTTCTTCCCAAAGTTCTTTATTTAAAACCGGCTTTTTTGCGGCATTTCTCCAATTATTTTTCTGCCAATTAAATATCCATTCTGTGATTCCTAAAATCACATACTTTGAGTCAGAAAAAATTTCTATATTTTCCACATGTCGGACATGTGGGATTTTGCTTAAGTATTTTAACGCTTCTATCGGTGCAGTAAGTTCCATTTGATTATTCGTTGCATGTTTAGATGCTCCGCCAATTTCAACAATATTTTTTCCTATAATAAAAATCCCGGCCCATCCAGCTTTCCCAGGATTTCCTCTTGCTGCTCCATCGGTATAAATTATGATTTTATCTTTTTTCATTATTATATTATATTATATCAATTATTCTAAGTCTTAGCTCTTCTCTACCTTTGAATCTGGATAAATCAAAAGTTGCGAGAAGATTTACTTTTATGTTTTCTGATAATGGAACTTTAAAAGATTCACTGCTAGAGAAAAAAGAAATTGCTTTAACTTTATTTTTACTTATATCTGAAAAAGTAATTTCTAAATGTTCCCCTGACCCGTTCTTGCCAAATTTTTTAATATTCTCTATATTCACGTTTTCAAAAAGAAAAATTGGTTTGGGATTAGCTAGCCCAAAGGGAGCAAGTTTTTCTATTTCACGCCAATTTTTCATATTCACCATACTCAAATCAGATTTTATATCAAAAATTATCTCGTTTTCTGTTTTATCACGCTTCACTTTGTTAAAAGAAAGAGAAAGGGCTTCTTCCAAAAAATGGATCTTTTCGCTATGAACCGTAAATCCACCGGCAAATTCGTGTCCACCAAATTCTAAAAAAAATTCATTAGTTTCAGTCATAAGCTCAACAAGAGATACTGACCCATCGCTTCTACAAGAACCTTTTATAATATCATTTTCATCTTTACCCCAGACAAAAACGGGTTTTTTGTATTCATCTGATATTTTGCTGGCTACAAGTCCCAATACACCCACACGCCATTTGGGATTACCTATAACAATAACTTTCTTAGTTTCTCGTTTTTCAAATTTTTTATTAACTTCACGCATAATACCGGCGACCATTGTTTTTCTATCATCATTTATTTTAGATAAGTGGTCTGCAATCACTCCTGCTCTTACTTCATCTTCCGTAGAAAGAAGCTCGTATGCCATCATAGGGTTATCCATTCGCGATGCTGCATTGAGTCTGGGTGTTATCATAAAACCAATATCGTCTTCTGTCAGGTATTTTTGGTTAATTTTCATTTTAGACAGAAGTTTTTGCACACCAGGGCGAGGAGATTTTTTTAAAACCTTTATTCCAAAATATGCCATGGCTCTATTTTCACCCACAAGAGGAACAAGGTCTGAAAGTGTAGCCAAACCTGCCATATCCAGCAACCATTTTTCCCAACCAGTATTTATTTTATAGAATTCTCCGTATTTTTTTATAAATCCTTGTACTAATTTGAATACTACTCCGGCGCCACATAATATTTTTTCAGGGTAATTATCAACTTTTGGATTTAAAATTGCATAAGCTTTCGGCAAAGAAAGTTCAGGATGTAAAAAATTAAGGAGCCGTGGGTCCCCTGGACTTATGTCTCCGAGGGCGAAGGCGGGAGAATTTTTTACATCCTGAACTTTCTGTTTTGGTAAGTGGTGGTCGGTGATAATCACATCAATTCCATCTATTTCCGCTTGTGCAATTTCAGAAACTGCTGTAATACCAAGGTCAATGGTTATCAAAAGTTTCACTCTTTTTTGAGCAAATTGTTTTATAGCAGAAAGATTAAGTCCGTAACCTTCTGAGTTTCTCCCCGGAATATAAATCTCATAATTTGAATAGCCTATCTTTTTAAATAAATCCTGCAAGATAACCGCTCCAGGAATGCCGTCGCAATCATAATCGGCATATATAACTATCTTCTCCTTATTTTCTATTACCTCAAAAAGCTTAACACAAGCTTTTTCCATATCTTTCATTTCAAACGGGTCATATAAATCACGTTCATAATCGGGATTCAAAAAAATCTCAGCTTCAGCCAGATTTCTTATACCTCTTTTTTCCAAAATCGTTCGGAGTAGTTCCGAGTATTGTTGCATAAATCAAATTCTAACATGAATTACAAAAATCTTTCTCGGCATATCTTTTTCTAGGGTACGAACTTTTTGAAGCTTAAAAAGTTCTGAAGTTGGCTCGCCGTCGCTCGCCAAACCCCCTAAAAAAGATATGCCTTCAACAATTTTTGCAATTCGGGTATAATACATCTTATGGAAAACTGCATTTTCTGCAAAATTATAAAAGGTGATATTCCGTGCAATAAAATTTATGAAAATGAAAACTTTTTGGCATTTCTTGACATTAAACCAGTTTCAGACGGACACCTTATAATAATTCCTAAAAAACATGTCGTCTGGATGCAAGAGGCTGATGATGAAATAATTTCTGAAATATTCAAACTGACTAAAAAAATTATGCTTGCGCTAAAAAAAGGTCTCAGTTGCGATTATGTGCAACAATCCGTGGTGGGAAATGAAGTACCGCATTTTCATATTCATTTAATCCCTAGATATTACAGCGATAATTTCCGTAATTTCCCCACAAAAGAATACAAAGAAGGACAAGAAAAAGAAATACTAAAAAAAATTATTTCAGCGCTTTAATACCTGGCAATGTTCCGTTTGCCAGAAAATCCAATGTTGCTCCACCGCCGGTGGACACAAAAGAGAATTTTTTCTCCATTTTCATTAAAGATACAAAATATACAATATCACCTCCTCCAATAATACTTTGAGCTTTTGATTTGGAAACCATTTTCAATACTTTTTTAGTAGCCCTTGCTCCGCCATCTTCATATTTACCCAAAGGTCCGTTCCAGAGAATGAGTTTTGATTTTTTAATTAACTGAGTCAGGCTTTTTACTGATTTATTTCCAACATCCAAAATAATCTCATCTTTTTTAATTTGATTTATTTTTTTATTAATCAATTTATTTCCTGATTTTACAACGACATCTTCCGGCAAAATCAGCTTTTTATTTTTAAGAATTTTCTTAAAATTGTAATTTATGTTTTCCAAAAAGGAACGTCCTACTTCATATCCTTTGGCCTTTAAAAAAATATTTAATAATGACCCACCAATAAAAACATAGTCTGCTAATTTTAAATATTTTTGGATTAAGGGTATTTTTGTGGAAAATTTAACTCCTCCGGCGATAAAAAGAAATGGGTGTTTTATGTTTTTTATTGTTTTGGATAAATTTTTTATTTCTTCTTCCAGTTGAAACCCTGCGTAACCGGGCAAATATTTGGGTAATCCGACAATTGAGGCATGTGCGCGGTGAGAAACAGAAAAAGCGTCATTAACATAAACATCACCGAGAACTGAAAGTTTTTTCGCAAAATTTAAATCGTTTTTTGCTTCGCCAGTAAACTTTCTTATATTATCAAAAAAACTTACTTGTGATTTTGAGCATTTTGAAATTTCAAAAAAACGTTTAATTATTGGCGCAAGGCTCTCATTTCCATTTTTTCCCAAATGCGTGATTAATATTATTTTTGCCCCCTTTTTTTCTAAAAATTTAATGGTTGGAAGCGCTTTTTTAATTCTAAAATCATCAAGAATCCGCCCATTTTTTATAGGCACATTAAAATCCACTCGCACTAACACTTTTTTTCCTTTTAAGTTTTTTATTTGTCTGATGCTTCGCATATTTTTATAATTTCAGAAAACTTTTTTGGGTTCAAACTTGCTCTGCCTACTAAAAAACCATCAGCATATCCTGCTTTGATAAATCCTTCGGTATTTTTCTCATCAACCGACCCGCCATAAATTATTTTAATATCCTCAACTATTTTTACGCCAAATTTATCACTTAAAATTTTTCTGATAAAAATATTCATCTCGCGAAATTCTTCCGGCGTTGCAGGATATGCCCCCTTGCCTATGGCCCAAATGGGTTCATAAGCAATAATAACTTTTGAAATAAAATTTTTAGAAACTCCATTTAGACATTCTATTACCTGCGTTTTAATGAAATTCAAATATTCATGATTTTTGTCTCGCATACTCTCTCCTACGCAAAGTACAGGAACAAGTCCGGCTCTAATTGCCGCTTTTACTTTTTTATTCACATCATTATTGCTTTCACCCATTTCACGTCGTTCAGAGTGCCCTACTATTACATACTTTGCTCCAATATCATAAAGCATATCCCCGGAAATTTCTCCCGTATAAGCGCCAGCATCTTCCCAAAAAACATCTTGCGCGCCCAAAGATATTTTTTTAGTACGCTGGCTAGTAGATTTTAATTTTTCCAAATATAAAAATGGTAAACAAACTATAATTCCTGTTTTTTTAAAATTAGAGACAGATTTTGCTATATTGATAAATAATTTTTCTGCTTCCTTAAGAGACAGTGGATTCATCTTCCAATTGCCAACAACAATTTTCTTTGCTATTTTTTTAGACATAAGCTGATTATATCATACCTTCTATTCCTCTCCCCAGCCATCTATTATCCACGAAGTGAGAGACTCACTGGTGAAATTGGCGCTTACTACACTACCGCTATAATTAATACCAACATTATTTTTTAAAAATATTGTATGACCTACCACCTCTTTTACGCTAGCATTATTACTAAAATAAACCGTGCCTTTTTGCGCATTTATAATTGAAATATTTGAGTTATTGCTAACCTGAATCGCATTGTTTCCATTACACAGACTTTCCAGGATGCTTGCATCACATCCGCTTTTAGATAAAAGCAACATATAACTGCCAAAGGTTCCAGAATCTCGAAGCACAGCGCCATTGTTTATAATAATATAACCCTCAGATACTATAACGGCTGATGTTGCGCCATAAGAAGAACTTAATTTCATCGTTCCATTGATTATAATATTGCCTGTCACATATATGGTGCCTGAAACAGTAAGAAAACTGCTCACAGTCAGATTGCCTTCTATTTTTCTTGGACCAATTGTGGTAGGCGATAAAATTGTTAAATTGCCATTAGTCGTTCCTCCGCTGGTTGCATCATTCTCCCATTTAGCGATATCAAGGTCGGATATTGGGAAATCTTGAACTACGGGATTAGCTTGTGAAGTATCGCATGAACTATTATTACCAGAACCAGTCTGGCAATAAATAACGCCTGTGACAGTCGAGTCTCTAACGGTATTAGCGCGCGCATCGCCAGCACCATTATAACCAACACGCATATTTGAAATTAATCCAGTACTACCGGCCGAAGAAGCGCTACCGGTGACATACGCGCCATTTGAACCAATGATATTTCCGTTCGAATAGATGCTACCATTTGCATAAGAATTATTTTGAAAAATAAAACCTCCCTGACCTGCCTGTGTCCCGTATTTGAATATAATAGTTCCTTCAGCTTTAAGCGTTAGGTTATTTTTTCGTTGATAGCTAGATACGTCTCCAAGCGAAATAATTTGTTTAATACTGCCAAGAAGAGTTGTAATGGTTGTGCTTACCGAATTAGAATCAATGACGATTGTTTCATTTTCCGAAATTAATTTATTTTTAAGTATACGATAGAAAGTATCTTCACTCCCTGACTCAGATAAAAAAAATGATTTTTTTGAATTTAAATTTGTATTGGCGTTTTTAAATTCACGAATTGAAGGTGAAACAAGGCCGGAAATTATGGCAAGAGAAATAAAAAGGAAAAAAATAATGGCTATCAGCATCGCTGAGCCTTTTTGCCTATCGGCAAACGAGAATTTCTTTTTATTTTCTTTAAAATATTTTTTCATAACTAATAACTTCCGCGAAGCACGATTGTATTATAAAAACTTTCATTGCGGTTTAGTGAATCACGGTTGGATTTTACCGTTAAGATTACCTTGACCGCCATTCCTTTTGCTGTATTTATCTGCATAAAAGCAATATCTACAACTGTTGTATTGGGTGTGTTTAGGTTTCCTGTAAATACATCATTTTCTGAAAACCTGATATCTGAACCAGAAAGCGAGAATTCCACAGTCCTGTCTGCACCAACATCATCTGTAGTATCAAGTTTCAAACTGGTTGTATTTATTGAATTTATATTATGCGCTTGTCTTATTTCTCGTGATATTCTTTCCATGATGTTTCCGTTTCGCATTAATTCTGTTTGTATCGTTACTTCTTTAAAAGCTTTTGTCATTATAATCATTGCGTCAATTACTGAGATAGAAAGAATTGCAAAAAGAGCAATGTAAAAAATAGTTTCTAAAATCGCATAACCTTTGTTGTTTTTTCCTATATTTTTAATCATGAAAAAATATCCATTATATAAAAAGACAGAGTTTTATTTACAGTGGTTCCGCCTTCCATCCAAGACACAGTTATGGTAACTAATTTCGTTCCGTCATCATTTGCCCCAGAACTTGCGATATCTTCAGTAGACACATCGCGATTAACATCCGCTATGTTTATTGTGCGTGTAAAAATCCCCAAGGTAGAAGGAATAGCAGATAAAGTCCAAACATTATCAACAAAAGATGGATAATAATTTGTTTTAACATCTAAAGAAGAAATACTTTCCCATGAATTATCTCTAAAAATACGTACTATTTCAGCTCCCTCTTCCAACAAAAAAGAGGCTTCAGAAATATGAAGCGCCTGACGAGACACATAAATAGCTTTTTGGGTAACGGACATTGCAGCCAAAACTGAAACTGTGATGATAGATGCCACTATCACCACCTCAATCATTAGAAAACCGCCGATTTTTAGATTTTTTTTCATAGTTCGTTTTTTTTACTCACTATGACCCTGAGCTCATCGAATGGGTCATTTAAATTTAATTAACACTAACTGCGCCAGTCACAGAAATCGTGATAATTTTTGAATAAGAAGGTGTTGAAACAGTTACTGTGCCAGTCTTGCTGGGAGCACCGGAAAGGCGCTGAAAATAAATATCTCCGGTGGTAGAGCTATTTCCGTCAAGAAAAACATTAGAAATATTTGCAGGGGGGATTATGTTTATAGTATTGTCTGTCGATTCTGGAGAAAAAGTTTTACCCTTAAAAATTACAATAAGGTCGGGCTGAAAATACACCCCATATTCCGAAGAATTTGTCGAAGCCAAACTTTGAGATTGCGCGTTGTGAAGCGCTGACATGATTTCTTCTATTGCATTTTTAAACACTTGATTTTCTTTCATCTTTGAAAATTGAGGAAGTGCAATTGTAACAAGAATCCCAATAATAGCGACAGTTACCAACATTTCTATCACACTTATTCCTTTTTCATAAAAATTTTTCATTATTTTATATTATCCATTACCGAATACAAAGGTGAAATCATTGAAATAGCGAAAAATCCGACAGCAACTCCGATAAATATCATAAGTACGGGTTCAATAATTACGGAAAGATTCTTGGTTTTATTTTCTATTTCTCCTTCATAAAAAGAAGCAATCTGAAATAACATATCCGATAATTTTCCAGTCTCTTCCCCCACTTGAATCATCTCTGTCATCATTACCGGATAAAGATTTTGATTTTCTTCGAAAACTCTGGAAAACGGAACTCCTTTTTCTATCGCTTCTTTCGCTTGTTTTAAAACTTTTTTATAATAAACATTTTGCACCACGTCTTCTGTTATTTCTATGGCTCGAGTTATAGAAACTCCCGATAGCAAAAGCGAAGACATGGTGCGTGTAGTACGGGCGGTATTTAACTCTTTGGATAATTTACCAACAATAGGAAGTCTTATAATTACAAAATCAACATATTTCTTCATAAAAGATGCTCGTAAGAAAGAAACTATCGCAATAGCGGACCCGATTATTAAGACAAAAGATAAAATCAAATGTTCATAAAAAAAGTTGCCTAATAAAATTATAAACCTTGTGGAAGCCGGCAACGGCACTCCCAATTCTTGAAATGTGCCAGCAAGTGTCGGCACAACAAAAGCAAACATCAAAACACCTATTAAAATCATGGCGGAAAGAATTACTCCGGGATATATGAGTGCTCCATTTATTTTCTTGGTCAAGGAATGCGCTTTTTCCAAATTCATACCGATTTCAGAAAGCGCATTATCGAGGTTCCCGGATTCTTCGCCGGCGCGCGTCATTGATACGAAAAGTTTTGAAAAAACATTTGGGAATTTTGCAAGTCCTGAAGAAAGGGTTCCTCCGGAATTTATTTCATCGCTTAAGGATGTCAAAATTTCATTGAAGGCGGGATTTTTTGTTTGTTTCTTTAAAACTGACAAAGCTCTAAAAAGCGAAAGCCCGGCTTTAAGCATTCCGCTTAGATTTTTAGTAAAAATAATTTTTTCTTCGGTATTTACTTTTGAAAAGATGCGTTGAAACGTAGGCAAAAAATTAAAAGAATTATATTTTTTCTCTTTTATGGATATGGGGGTATTTCCGCGAGACTTTAGTTCGCGAGAAAGAGAAAAACGGTCTGTCGCATCCATTGTGCTTTTAAAAATTTCTCCATTTTTTAATTTTGCTTTGTATGAAAAAAGCATATTATATAAAAAATTATAAAACTCGTCGCAGGTGCAGTTTTTGAAAGACATTGCGCAGGCCGACGAGCCGAGCATAGCAAAAAATCAGCAGATTTTTATGCGTGTCTAGCAAAAACTTGTACAAAGAAAGAGTTTTATAATTCATAATTTATTCTGAAACCACACGAAATACTTCTTCTAAACTCGTTTGCCCCAAAACTGCTTTAAAAACTCCATCTTCTAAAACTGTCATCATACCCTCCTTTTTTGCTTGCCCTTCTATTTCATCTTGAGAACTTCCGCGAATAATCATTTCTTTTATGGAAGATGTGACTTTTAACACTTCGTGTATTCCAACACGGCCCAAATATCCGTCCGGAGACTCATTATTTTTTACCGGCTTATAAAAAGGAATTGTTTCCCATTTATCTTCCGGTCCTATAATTTTTTCATTTTTTAATATTGAAAGCATGCGGTCTAAATCAACAACTTTTGCCAAGTTTTTTATCTCGTCTACTGATAAAAGATATTTTTCTTTACTTGATACAAGTTTTCGCACCAACCTCTGCGCAATAATTGTTTTGACTGTAGAAATTATTAAAAATGGTAGGACACCCATATCTATTAATCTTGGTATTGCTCCAGATGCGGAACTGGTATGGATAGTTGATAGAACAAGATGCCCCGTAAGTGAAGCATTCACTGCCAATCCTGCAGTTTCACCGTCACGAATTTCTCCAACCATTACTATGTCGGGGTCTTGTCGAAGAAGAGAGCGAAGTCCGTTTGCAAAAGTGAGGCCGATTTCCGGTTTTACTTGAGTTTGATTTACTCTGGGTATTTGATATTCAATCGGGTCTTCAACTGTGGAAATATTGACTTCTGGTTTGTTTAAAATTTCAAGCATTGTGTAAAGAGTTGTTGTTTTTCCACTTCCCGTAGGCCCTGTGGCAAGCACCATACCAACTCTCTGTTTTAGAGAGTCATAAATTCTTTCCAAACCTTCACCATGAAAACCCAAAGAATCAAGGGAAAAACCATGCGAATCTTCTTTTAAAATTCTAACCACCGCTTTTTCTCCATAAAAAGTAGGTAAGGTAGAAACACGGAAAGAAACTTTTTCTCCATTCTGTTCTATCTTGAATCTTCCGTCTTGGGGTAATCTTTTTTCATCAAGTTTCAAATTAGATAATACTTTTATTCGGGTAATTATTCCTGGCGCAGTATTTTTATCTAATACCATTGCATCATGCAACATACCGTCTATTCTGTATCTTACAGTCAATTCGTTTTCTCCTGGTTCAATGTGAATATCGGAAGCATTTTGCAAAATAGCGTGAGACACCAGAGAGTCAACGATTTTAATTATCGGTAAATCTTCAGCTAGGGCTTTTAATTCTTCTTCGGTATTTTCCGGTTCATCTTTAGAAATATTTTTAAGCGAAATAGATTCTTTTTGGATGATATTATCAAAATCGGCTTGTAAACTTTTTCTATACTGAACAAGTGCAGATTTAATTGAATCAGTGTCAGTGAGACGAGGCAGGATTTTTTCTCCTGAACGTTTTTTAATAAAATCAATCATTGGCAAATCGTCAACGTCCAGCATTGCCACCTCCAAGCCCGCTTCACTTTTTTTATAAGAAATTATGTTGTGGTTTCTGGCAATCGGTTCAGGAATAAGAGAAAGGATGGAAAAATCAATTTTTTTATTAACCAAACTAATAAAAGGTATTTCTAAAACAAAAGCTTCCATTCGTTTTAAATCGGTTTCAGATATTTTTCCGTCCGATAATAAAATATTAGAGAGTTTTTGATTTTTTGTTTCAGCTTTTTTAACTAATGTATCAAGTTCGGAACGTGAAACGAGTCCTGATTCCAAAATAACTTTTTTTAATTGCTCTTCGTTGATTTGCATCCTCCTATTATATCATGCTACTAGGGTCTCGCCTTGATAAAACAAAGCAGAACCTCCACTAGCAAGGACAGTCCTTGCTAGTGGAGGTTATCTGGATTAAACGACAAATAGTTATCAATAAAATCTTCAAAGGAATCTTCTTCTGAAAAATAATTAGGGAAGGCATTTTTATTCAAAATTTTCGCTTCCTTTCGTTCTGTCCAAGTATAATCCTGATAACTTGAATATAAATAATCTTCTAAAAAATCTTTCCATTCTTTTGGTTGTTTTTTGTCAATCAATTTTTCCCAACCAGAAAATTTAATATCAAGTGGATTTAGATGAACATATCCAAATAAATGCTTTAAGTGTAAATCTTCTAAAATATGTTTTGACTTAAATGGTCCACCAAAAAGTCCACCAGTACGTTGATACTTAATATTGAAATACATTGAATATCCAGTACCAAATTTTTTCATAAATTTACTTATTCCACTTTCTACTTCTTCGCGTAAAATAATATGAAAATGATTAGTCATTAAAGACCATGCACCGATTGATACCAATGACTTACCACGTTCTGTATCAAAAATTTCTTGATAATTTTTATGATTTTTATTTATAAGATTATCAAGATGAATCGGATCTTGACTATTCGCTATATATAAAAGCATTATAAAACGCTGATAATCGTAAATAGATTTAAAAATGACTCTTTTATCAATACCACGATTATAGACATGATAACACTCACCAACTACAAATGGATCTTTCCTTTGCATTGTTAAATTATATCAACTTGTAGTTCAACTAGCAAGGACAGTCCTTGCTAGTTAGTCCTTGCTAGTTAAGTCTCTTACTGGTCTTGCTTAAGGACTAAGTATCGTACATGTACGTGTGTTTCCTCCATTTCGTCCGATTCCAATTATCCTATCAGAAGCAGTTATTAAACCATAACCAGTATCACCAGAAATTCCATATGTACTAATAGAATTACCTCTTATTGAGTAAATAGGATTACTTATTGCACACCATCTATCTTCATTTGCAGCGTTTGCAGTGGAATATAAAAACAATCCATTTACAAATCCACTGTCAACCCAATCTCCAACATAACATCTGCTTGAAAAACCATTAGGTGTAACAGTTACTTGAAATACTAAACCTGCATCATTTACTACACCATTCTGATCCGTTGGAGAACAACTATAGGTACCATTACTATAAAATTTTCCATTAAAGTAATTTCCTGAAGTTGTAGTAACTTTTTTAGTAGTTATAGAACCAACCTCTAAATTAGTCGTATTCTCACTTGTATTTGACCCAATTGTTCTGGTCTCATATATATATTGGTTATAATAGTTTGTCATAGGTGCAGTTTCCTCTCCTGAAGCAGCAAGTATACCACCACTTTCATCCCAGGCACAATTTTCATTAATAGAATCATATTTATATTTTGAAGGACATGTGCCCCATACATCGTATCCAAGATTACCTCCTTCATTAGGTCCCCCAGAATAAAAAGTTCCACAATCTTTGTAATAATCAGAACCATCACAATCTAGTCTTGGACTTGGAACAACTCCAGCTTCTGTTCTATTTATAAAAACAAATTTATTATTTTCAGTGCCAATTGAAATGTTGCCAGTGTTCTCGAGCCACCAACCAGTTTTAGTTACTGAAGAAGTACTACTATTTGTAATAAGAATATTTTTACCATAAAAAAGTCCGGATCCATTTTTTGTCCATTCGGGTGTAACCCATGAGGCAAACCCATTATTATCAGAAGTTAAAACTTTATCAATACCGGGTAAACCCCCATTAATTTTTATTTGTCCACCAACTTCTAGCTTTGCTCCTGGTGTTACTGTTGCTGTGCCTATGCCAACATTACCACTGTTCAAGAGAATATTTCCAACATTTGGAATATTGTTATTCGCAGCAGTGTTAACGATACCTATAACAGTTCCGTTACTGCCTTTACAATCCCCATAACCATTTCCAGAACATATTGCTCCGTAAGAATAAATACTGTCATTGGCAGCGATGCTTTGCGCACCTAAAGCGTATGCTGCATTGTTTGCTCCATTTGTTACTGTATTATACGAACCTCCTCCTATAAATACTTTACTTAAAGGTACCGCCGCCGTCCCGATATTGACGCTACCACCAGGAATTTGAAGCCCTCCAGAGTTTATGGCAAGTCCATTATCTAATGTAGCGCCTCCCGGTATAAATAATTCATCAATTGCAGTTCCTAACCTTACATTTCCACTAACATCTAATTTATACACTGTTGTCGATGCTGGTACTGTTCCAATTTTTACACTTGTACCATCATCACTAATTGTTGAATCGCCAATAACTGATCCAGATGTAAATTTAGTAACACGATTAAGAGTGCCACTAGTAGCAGTTACACCACTACCACTACCACCAGTTGGTGTAAGCCATGAAGCAAGTCCAGTCGCATCAGAAGTTAAAACCTTTCCAGCGCCAGGTGTTCCACCAGTAATTTTTACCTGTCCGACAACTTCCAGTTTTGCCCCCGGTGTAGCTGTACCTATTCCTACATTACCAGAAGAAGTGGCAAAATTGGCCCCTAGTGTATTACGTAAAGTTCCTGTTACATCAAGTTTATAGCTTGGGCTTGCATTAAGTCCGACACTCACATTTTGACCACCACTGTAGTTTAAAAGCAATGGAGCGCCTGTGCTTATTATATCCGCACCTGAACCATTGTTACGTATTTCTAAATAACGACTTCCAGAATTATATACATTTAATCCAAGCGCATTTGTGTTTATATTTCCCGCTGTACCCGCTGGATTCCCCACAGACATGCTAGATACAGCCATACTGGAATTAAAGATTGTAGCTCCATTAAAAGTTGCAGTTCCATTAAAGATTGCAGGCCCATTAAAAGTTGAAAGTGAAGCTGAATCAGTTAAAAAACTATAAGCTGCCCTAAGACCGTCAGCAACAACGCTGCCTGGTTTATATTGAAGAGCTCTGGAAACATTAATCGGAGGCTCAGGATTGTCTCCTGTTGGAGGCGCAGTAGGAGGTTGCCATGCAGCAAAAACAGAGAGCGATAAAGCAAACAACGCTAATATGAAAATTGATTTTAAAATTATTTTGATTTTTTGACTCATAGTTTTTTTTGTTATTTAATAATAAATTTATTTATAATTATAACACGTTTTTTAACGTTCTATATATTTTGGCTGTTTGGGAGGAGTAGGGGCACAAGTTGGGTCGGATGGATTAGCTATACAAAAATCTATCGATTCTACAACAACAACATCAACAAAACTTGAAATAGTGCCACTGTTGTCTGCCTTATCGCAAGTAAGGGTATATCTGTATGTTCCTAAAGTGTTGTGATTAAAGGAAGGATTGTAAGGAGTCCCTGGAGGAGTTAATGAACTTGGGCATGTTTTATTTCCCGACCATTCACCACTTGCCACACCACCCGTAGTCTTTAATTGATATCCGGTAGAAGAAAGAAAAACTTCACCACTAATTCCAATTGTTGTGTATCCGGTATTACCATTTGCTTTTAAATATAACAACGGGTTGTTATTATTTGGAACAGTTACAACTTGATTAAAATTAATCCAGCCAAGAACATCTGGACCGCCCCAAGCATAACCTGAAAAAACTCCATTTGATTGATTTACTGCGACATTATAACCTTTACCACTCAAACTAACCCATCCGTCCCAACCACCAGTCTGGTCGTTTGATTTCATCGTTGTTCCTGTACAATTGGCATCTGATAAAACACTACAAAATCTAGCCCAACCTGTAAGAGTATTGCCTGTTAGTTTTGCGTTAGCTGATGTTGTTCCTGGACCTGAAGGAAAACCGGAAAGCCCGCCGAACTTTATCCAACCGTAATTGGGTGTCCAAGCATAACCTATTACATCGGTTCCATTTATATTTACGCCATAATTTGAAGTAGAACAATTCCCACCTGAAATGCAATTAAAAGAAAGCCAACCCATACCACCCGAATCACTTGCTTCCCACCCGTATCCGGAAACATTTTCCGCGCTACTTGAACTTACGGGATGATTGAGACCAAAATAGAAAGCAAAAACTAGAATTGTCGCGCTGATAATTAAAAATTGTTTTAAATTATTTATCATATAATTAATTTTTAGGAGGAATTTTAAATGATTCTAATTCTTGAGTTACATCTTCTGCGGTTTTAGGAGTTGTTTCAGTTGTTGATGTTCCAGAAGTTGTACTTGAAGAATTTGTTGTGGTAGTAGTATTCGTAGTAGGGACCTTAAATGATTCTAGTTCTTGAGTTACATCGGTTGAGGTTTTAGAAGAATCAGGCAGTTTGAAATCTTTAAGTTCATTCGTTACCTCGTTTTGGCGCATCTGCTCGGCGGTTTTTTGTTCCGCATTTTGGGTAAGATTTTTATTTTGTATGTATAAATATAAAGCGGCAGATAAAGAAATGAGCACCAAAAGTAAAACTAGTAAAATAATATTTTTCCTAGACATAATATATATTATACATACTAAATCGTTTTAAAGAAAGTAAATTTACCCTGTGGATAAGTATTAAAAAAATTAAGCAAAGAAAAACCGCCTGTAGAAACACGCAAAGCGGTTTTTCTACAGGCGGTATACCTCACACCTGATTACCTCAAAAGAACTAATCTCTTCGTTTCTACAAAACTGCCTGCTCGCAGTCTGTAGAAATATACTCCACTCGGAAGATTTGAGGCGTCAAACTCAACTTCATGGCTTCCAATTCCCTCTTCTCTTTCGACAAGGCTCCTCACTTCTTGTCCAAGAGAATTGAAGACAACCAAACTCACATATTCCCGTTGAGGAACAGTAAATCTGATTGTTGTGAAGGGATTGAAAGGGTTGGGATAGTTCTGTTCAAGAGCAAACCCTTGTGGAATCTGCTCTTCCTCGGAAATTCCCGTGGTAGAGCTGCTGAAGTTGTCATAGATGACAGTACCCAATGTGCCATCTATCCCCCTTAGATTATCTACCATTACTTCGGCACCGACATCAGAGGAGTTATTAGAAATCAAGAAAAACATCAAATATATCTCGGTGAAGCTACTTATTGTTGCCTTTGCTTCTCTTACATCCCAAGATATTGGATACCAGAAAGGTGCATCCAAAAATAGAGGTTTCAGCTGGTACCAATAGTGATTTGAATCCACTATTGCGAGACCAATCCACATGCCTGTTACAGAAGTGTCTGTATTGTTAAAAAAAACATCAACAATGACACTATCTGGCGTTTGGGTTGTCATGTATTTTGACCAGTTGAACTCGGCAAAGTTGCGTCCTTCCCTCACCTTGCCATAGTTTCCAAATATCTGGAAACCATTTTTCAGTGAGGACCTTGTTTTGAATGAATCCACATCCATGGATGAATCAAAATTGAATGACCATCCGTTTACACTTGGAATCCCCTGTGAAAAAACAGGAGAAAGCAAGAAAACAAGAAGAACTAGTGTGGTTTTCATATATCCTCCTTCACGAAGTCCTACATTGAGTCAAACATTGACAAAGAATTATTTGTGTATTATAATACACCCAATAAACAAAAATGTCAAGATTTTCAGACTAAGTTATCCACACCCCTTAAACATCCCCCAGATAGGGCCCGAAGCCCTATCTGGGGGATGTCTGGGCTTGCATTTAAATATAGTTGGTGATATTCTATGTATTGTATAAGTCCTGTCGCAACAGGGCTTTTATTTTTAATAATAGTATGAATTATTAAAATTCAAAAAATTTTGGCGCCTTCGCCCTCGGGGACAAAAGGACAGGGAACCCACGACGCTTTAAATTTTTTAATTTTCATAATTTAAAAAAACATGTTAGACATAAAAACATTCAAATCGGCATTGGAACAGCTGGAGGAAGAGAAGAAAATTCCAAAAGAAAAAATATTGGACGCAATAGAGCAAGCAATGGCTGCCGCTTATAAAAAAGATTATGGTAAAAAGGGGCAAATTGTTCGCGCCAAATTTGATTTAGAAACCGGCAAAACGGATTTTTTTCAGATAAAAATAGTAGTTGATGACACTGTCGTAAGAATGGAAGAAGAAAATGGAAAAGAAGAAGAGTATTCAGTAAAAGATGAAAGTGATGAAAGAGTGTGTTTCAATGGAGAACATCACATAATGTTGGAGGATGCAAAAAAAATAAAGAAGGGTGTGGAGTTAAACGATGAAATTGTTTTTCCTCTTGAAGCAAAAGAGGATTACGGACGCATTGCGGCTCAAACTGCCAAGCAAGTTATTATTCAAAGAATTCGTGAAGCTGAAAGAACTTCTATCATAGACGAATATGGAACAAAAGAAGGAGAAATAGTCGGAGGCGTAGTGCAAAAAATAGAAAGAGGAAATGTTTATGTTGATTTCAATCGCGCTACAGGAATACTGCCCGCTGAAGAACAGATACCGGGAGAATTTTTTCAAAGAGGACAACGTGTGCGAGCTTATTTGTATTCAGTTGAAGACACACAAAGAGGCATAAACCTTCGCCTTTCCCGCACTCATCCAAAATTTATAGAAAAACTTTTTGCCATTGAAGCGCCAGAAGTAGAAAATGGAACAGTAGAAATAAAATCTATCGCCCGAGAAGCAGGCGCTCGTTCCAAAATAGCGGTTTATTCAAATGACGAACATATTGACCCGGTTGGTTCATGTGTTGGACAAAAAGGCACTCGAGTAAATACTATTACTCAAGAACTTTTGGGTGAAAAAATTGATATAATCCCTTGGTCAGAAGACCCGAAGCAATTTGTTTCAAATTCCCTTTCTCCGGCAAAAGTTATTTCAATAGAAATGGATGAGAAGGAACATAAGGCTGTGATAGAAGTCGCTAATGACCAACTTTCTTTGGCTATCGGCAAAGGCGGACAAAATGTGCGCCTCGCTGCAAAACTTACCGGCTGGAGAATAGATATAAAAGGCGATGATAAGGCGGTAACTTCCACCGACGGAGAAAAAGTTGAAATAATTGAAGCTGAAACACCAAAAGATGCGGGGACTTCTACTAAAAAAACCAAGAAAGATAAAAAATAAATTTATTATTAATAATGCCCTCCTTCGCATAAAGCTTCGGACGGGCAAGTAAAAAAATATGAATAAATTTTTATTGTTTGCAATTATTAGTTCTGTTGTGGCAATAGTTTATGGTTTATTGCTTGCCAAAATAATATTAAAAAAGAGCGAAGGTAATGAAAAAATGAAATCTATTGCATCTGCAATAGCTGAAGGAGCAAAAGCGTATTTAAATAGACAATATAAAACAATTGGAATTATCGCAGTTGCGCTTTTTGTTGTTCTTTATTTTGGATTGGGTTTTAATTCTGCAATTGGATTTATTTTAGGAGCAGTACTTTCAGCTTTAGCTGGATATATCGGCATGAATGTTTCTGTTCGCGCAAATGTGCGCACAGCTGAAGCTGCAAAAAACGGATTGGGAGAAGCTTTAGGGGTAGCATTTAAAGGAGGCACGGTTACTGGACTTCTTGTTGTTGGACTTGCTCTGCTTGGTGTATCGGTCCTCTATGCGCTTACTGGCGATATAAAAGCGTTGATAGGGCTCGGATTTGGGTCATCTCTTATATCAGTCTTTGCCAGGCTCGGTGGAGGAATTTTTACCAAAGCTGCTGATGTTGGCGCTGACCTTGTGGGAAAATTAGAAGCCGGCATTCCTGAAGACGACCCAAGGAACCCAGCTGTTATTGCTGACAATGTCGGAGACAATGTTGGAGACTGCGCCGGAATGGCAGCCGACCTTTTTGAAACTTATGCCGTTACGTCTGTAGCAACAATGCTTTTGGGTTCGCTTCTTTTTGTAAATTTTGAAGGAGCTATTTTTTATCCACTGGCGATAGGAGGCATAGTGATAATTTGTTCAATTATCGGGACCTGGTTTGTAAAATTAGGTAAATCAAAAAATATTATGGGCGCGCTATATAAAGGGCTTATCGCATCCGGTATTTTAGCGGCAATTTCTTTTTATCCGATTACAAAATTGCTTATGCAAGACAATCCGCAAGGATATTCTGTAATGGATTTATTTATTTGCGCACTTACAGGACTTTTGGTCACGGGGGCGCTCGTAATAATCACGGAATATTTTACTTCCACAAAATACTACCCTGTTAAATCTATTGCTGAAGCTTCCGTATCAGGACATGGCACAAATGTTATTCAGGGCTTGGCTGTTTCAATGAAAGCGACAGCTCTTCCCCTCATTACCATAGTTGCGGGAATTTTAATAACATATAATTTTGGCGGTCTTTACGGCATAGCTGTTGCGGCTATGTCCATGCTTTCAATGACAGGAATAATCGTGGCCATTGATGCATATGGACCTATAACAGATAACGCTGGAGGTATTGCGGAAATGGCGGAACTTCCTGATTCTGTTAGAGATGTTACGGACCCTCTTGATGCGGTTGGAAATACTACCAAGGCCGTTACAAAAGGTTATGCCATAGGTTCAGCCGGACTTGCGGCGCTTGTTCTCTTCTCCGCATATACGGAAGAAATAAAATCAATAACGGGAGAAATAATGAAATTTGATTTAAGCAACCCAAAAGTCATTGTCGGACTTTTTATAGGAGGACTTTTGCCATATTATTTCGCAGCTCTTTGCATGGAAGCAGTAGGTAAAACCGCGGGAAAAGTCGTGGAAGAAGTGCGCCGACAATTTAGAGAAATAAAAGGAATTATGGAAGGAACTGCAAAACCGGAATATGGAAAATGTGTTGATATCGTGACCGGGAGCGCTATTAAGCAAATGATTATCCCCGCTCTCATCCCTGTTCTTGCCCCTATCTTAGTAGGTTTCTTGCTTGGACCTGTTGCTTTAGGCGGACTTCTTGTCGGCTCGATAATCACGGGACTTTTTGTCGCAATTTCAATGACATCCGGCGGAGGTGCTTGGGATAATGCCAAGAAACATATTGAACAAGGTAATCATGGCGGTAAAGGAAGCGACGCACATAAGGCGGCTGTTACTGGCGATACCGTAGGAGACCCATATAAAGATACAGCCGGTCCTGCTATTAATCCCATGATTAAAATACTAAATATTGTCGCATTGCTTTTAGTGGCTTTTTTGATATAATTTAAGCAGGTTCGATATTACTAACTTAATACTATTAAAATTATGAAAAAATATGTAAATTTGTTTTTGATTAGTGCATTAATATTTTCACTTTTTGGGTCATTTTCAATGGCACAAGCAGTTGAAGGTTCTGATGATTCTAGTAAAAACTTGGGAGAGAGGGTAAAAAAATTAGAAAGTGATTTTAAAGTCAAAAGAGAGGAAGTTAAAAGTGAATTTGAAGCCAGAGTTGAAAAAATGAAGGAGGATGTAAAAAATTTACGAGAAGAAGCAAAAAATAAAATGGAGGTTTTAAAAGAATCCTTAAAAAAAGAAAAGGATGAAGTTAAAGTAAAAATCGCAGAGACCAGAATCCTTGGCCGAGAAAAAGCGTTAGAAAGATTTGACAATGCGGTGGAAAGAATGAGCGAGCTAAAAGACAAGGTTAATTCTCAAATAGCTAAATTTAAGGCAAAGGAAGTTGATGTTACCAAAGCCGAAAGTTTCGTGGTAACAGCTGAAACAAAATTAGGCGAAATAAAAATAAAGATTACAGAAATGAATGCTTTGCTTGCGGGGTCAACCAATCAACTTTCTGCGGAAAATAAAACAAAGTTGAGAACATTGGCAACGGAAACACAAGCTCTCATAAAAGAAACACATAAAACGCTCGGCGACGCAGTCAAGTCATTAAGAGAAGCTATGATTAAATATAATGAAGATTATTATACTAAAAAAGTAATGATTCCAGTAACACCAGCGGTACCTAATCCCAATCAGTAAATTATTAATTAACTTAAGTCTAAACGACTTACAAATATTATGGAACCAGAAGAAAAAAAATCAAACGGAGCGCTTATTGGCTCAATAATTATCATCATCATTCTTGTAGTCGGTGGAATATACATTTGGCAATCAAAAGTAAAAAACGCATTAGATGAGAAGAAACTTCAAGAAGAAAGTGTAGTATCTGAAGATGCTAACGCGTTGGATGCCTTAGAGCAAGACCTCGATGCGACAGATACTAATGTTGATGTTGATGTAAATAGCATAAACTAGTTAATAGGTAGAAATAAAGACTAAAAGTAAATTTTTGCCGGTACGGATTTTTTGAAGCTTAAAAAATCCTGAAATTCTTGCGCCGTCGCGCTTGAAACCCCTTAAAAACTTACTTTTGGTCTTTATTTTTCTTTTTTTTGACAAAAAGAATTAAAAAATATAAACTGAAATCTATGAAAATAATTGTTAAGAGACTACCTAAAAGCGAAATAGAGATTGAGGGAGAATTAGAAGGCGATATTTTTGAATCTTATTTTAATGAAGCATTAAAAAAACTTGGTGAAAAAATAAAGCTGGACGGTTTCAGAAAAGGAAAAGTTCCAGAAAATGTCTTACTCTCAAATATCCCGGAAATACAAATATTGGAAGAGATGGCAGAAATGGCGCTCAGTGAGCATTATCCAAAAATTTTAGAAGATGAAAAAATTGATTCCATCAGCCGTCCGGAAATTTCTATTACAAAACTTGCTCGTAAAAATCCTCTGGGATTTAAAATAAAAACCGCCATCATGCCAGAAATGAAACTTCCGGATTATAAACAAATCGCTAAAAAGATAATTTCTGGAATAAAAACAGAAGAAAAAAACACAGACGTGACAGAGAAAGAGGTTGAGAACACCATTATGGATATTAGAAAATCCCGCGCTCCTAAAAAACACGTAAAAGAAGAGGCAGAAAAACATGTGCATAAGGAAGGAGAAGACGACCATAGCCATGAAAAAGTAGAAGAAATAAAAGAGGAATTGCCTGAATTTAACGATAATTTTGTGCAAGCTCTTGGTCCCTTCACAGACGTGAAAGATTTTAAAGAAAAATTAAAGGAAAATATAAAACTGGAAAAAGAAAACCAGCTAAAAGAAAAAACTAGATTAAAAATTGTTGAAAAAATAATTGATGATTTAAAAGTTGAAATGCCGGAAATTTTAATTGAAGTAGAATTAAATAAAATTTTGTATAAAATGGAATCTGATATCACCCAAATGGGATTAAAATTTGAAGATTATTTAAAACATTTAAGTAAAACAGTTGAAGATTTAAGAAAAGAATTCAGGGTTGACGCGGAAAAGAAAGCAAAATTAGGTCTTGTTTTAAATAAAATCGCTGAAGTTGAAAAAATTTCCGCAGACAAAGAACAAGTAGCCCGCGAGGTAGCGCAAATACTGGAACACTATAAAGATGCCGACCCTGAACGCGCCACACTTCACGCAGAAAATGTTTTAACCAACGAAAAAGTCTTTCAGTTTTTAGAAAATCAATAAAAAACAAAGAATGATGTTTTTAAGGGGTTTCAAGCGCGACGGCGCGAGAATTTCAGGATTTTTTAAGCTTCAAAAAATCCGTACCGGCAAAAATATCATTCTTTATTTTTTATTTTTACAAAACAACTGATTTCTGCTATAATACATCTATGTTAATCCCAACAGTCATAGAAAAATCACAGTTCGGGGAAAGAGCTTATGATATATATTCCCGTCTTTTAAGGGAAAGAATAGTGTTTTTGGCGGGACCAATTGATGATAATGTGGCAAATATCGTCATCGCCCAGCTCCTTTTTCTTGAATCAGAAGATGCGAAAAAAGACATCTCTTTATATATAAATTCACCCGGCGGGTCAGTGACTTCCACAATGGCAATTGTGGACACAATGAGCCATGTGCGCCCGGATGTTTCCACTTTTTGCGTAGGACTTGCTGCTTCAGGCGCGGCGCTTATTCTTTCTGCCGGAAAAAAAGGCAAACGTTTTATTTTGCCTAATGCGGAAGTGATGATTCATCAACCTTTGGGTGGAGTAGAAGGGCAAGCAACCGATATTGCTATTACTGCAAAACATATTTTGAAAACAAGAGACAGTTTAAATAAAATTTTGGCCAAAAACACAGGCAAACTTCTAACTCAAATAGAAAAAGACGTAGAAAGAGATTTCTTTATGGATGCCGAAGAAGCCAAAAAATACGGAATCATTGATGAAATAGTAACCAAATCAAAAGCGCCTATTTCAAAATCTTAATTTGTAAAAAACTAGACAAATTATATGTAATTTGTTATATTGTATATGTTGAATTTTACAAATTTATTTTCGATTGGTTTATAGGAATATCCCATATATTTATGAAGTTTTTAAAGGTAAATTTTCAAATCTTTGCAAGAATTGCTAGTAAAGAAATAGAACCGCAAATATAGTGGTTTGTTTTTATAAGCCGAGATAAGGCTTATGAGCTCATTAATAATAATTTTGATCGGAGTAGGAATACTCCTTTTAGGTGCGGGAATCGGGTATTATTTGCGAGTTGTCGTTGCGTTGGGAAAAAGTAAATCCATAGAGATAGATATCAAGCAAATGCTTGTTGGCGCAAAAGAAGAAGCGCAAAAGATTACAGATGAAGCTAAAGAAAAAGCGGAAAAAGGGTTAGCCGAATTAAAAGAAGAGGAAAAGAAAAAAGAAGAAGAATTTAAAGAAACAGAAAAAAGACTTATTAAAAAAGACGAGTTTTTGGATGTTCGACAAGTTGAAATAAACAAAGAAGCTGAAAACATTAAACTGAAGGTTGAAGAAGTAAAAAAAATTCAAGAGAGAGTATCGGGAATAGAAGCAGAAAAAAGAGTTGAGCTTGAAAGAGTCTCAAAATTAACAGAAGAAGAAGCAAAAGAGGCATTGATGAGAGACATTGAGAAAAAATACGAAGAAGATATTCTAATTAGGATTCAAAAACTTGAAAATAGCAACGAAGAAAAATTAGACAGAAGGGCAAAAGATATTTTAGCTACTTCTATTCAGCGTCTTGCATCAAGCACCGCGTCTGAATTAATGACAACCATAGTAAGTATTCCAAATAATGAAATAAAAGGAAAGGTTATTGGAAAAGAAGGCCGAAATATAAGGGCTTTCGAGAGAGCTTCAGGAGTTGAACTTATTGTGGATGATACTCCTGGTTCAATAATTATTTCTTCATTTGACCCAATCAGACGACAAGTTGCCCGTCTTGCGCTTGAAAATTTGATTCTGGATGGACGTATTCAGCCAGCCAAGATTGAAGAACTGGTAGAAAAAGCCAAAGAAGAAATAAATAAAATCATCAAAGAAAAAGGAGAGCAAGCGGTATATGAATGCGGAATATTCAATTTCGACCCGCGCATTGTCGCTATTATCGGGCGATTATACTTCCGTACAAGTTATGGACAAAATGTGCTTCAACATTCTATTGAAATGTCGCATATTGCCGGTATGATTGCCGAAGAATTAGGCGCAGATGTTGCGATAGCCAAGGCCGGAGCATTAGTGCATGATATCGGAAAAGCGCTTGACCACGAAGTGCAGGGGACACATATCGAAATAGGTATGAGAATTTTGCAAAAGTTTGGAGCAGACGAACGCATTATCACGTCAATGAAATCTCATCATGAAGATTACCCGTATGAAACAATAGAAGCGGTAATTGTTCAAACAGCTGATGCTATTTCCGGTGGCAGGCCTGGAGCTCGCCGAGATTCGGTAGAAAATTATCTAAAGAGGTTGCAGGAACTTGAAGCATTGGTAAACGCATTCCCGGGGGTTGAAAAATCATACGCTCTACAAGCCGGCCGTGAAATCCGTATATTTGTCACCCCAGAAAAAGTATCTGATGCAGAAGCCAAAATAATGGCTCATGATATTGCTGTCAAAATAGAGCAAGAACTCAAATATCCTGGTGAAATAAAGGTTACAATGATTCGCGAGACTAGAATCATTGAATATGCTCGTTAAAATTTAAAAAAATCTATAAAATATGACTTTTGTAGGGGGTTTTGAGCGCGACGGCGCGAAAACTTCAGGATTTTTTAAGCTTCAAAAAATCCGTACCCGGAAAAAGTGCATATTTTTTAGATTTTTTAAACACTTGCCTTAAAAAACCCTTGATATATAATGTATAGATAGTATTTATATAAGTAATGGTCGAAAGCATTATAAAAATAACCTTTAAAAATATGAATAAACAAGCATTAGCTGAGTTAGTACATGGAAAGCTTGGTGGTACAAAGGTACAAGCTGAAGAAATCGTTGACAGTTTGTTTGACGCTATCATTGGCACCATGAAGAAAGGTGGTGAAGTATCAATCGCTGGATTCGGAATCTTTTCCGTAAAGGCACGTGCTGCTAGAATGGCTCGCAATCCAAAGACTGGAGAACAAGTCAAAGTAGCTGCTAAGAAAGTTCCAAAATTCCGAGCTGCAAAAGCTTTGAAAGATTCAGTTGCATAATCTTTTATCTCGAGATAATAGAATCAAAAAACCCGCCGAGTGGCGGGTTTTTTGATTCATGTTATAATACAGACATTATTAAGTTATATAAAAATTAATTATGAAAGGACCAACAATTTTTTTAATTATTTTGTTAATGGTTGTTTTGGGTACTGGTTTTTTTATTTTTTATAATAATTCTAGTAACCAACAAGAAAATACTCAGAATGCGCAATTATCAATCTGTATGGGGATTACAGATGATACTGCAAAAAGAAGTTGTATAACTCAATTAGCAATAGAAAATAAAGATTACTCAATCTGTAATAATCTTGATGATGGAAATTATTGTGAGGCTTATGTTGCGGGGGCAAAAGGAGATTTATCTTATTGTCAAACAAAGGCTGTGGAGGGGATGAAGGATGTATGTTATCAGAGAGTGGCTGTTGGAACATTAGATGAGAGTAAATGTGAACTTATACATCCAGCTTTTACTGGTATTTATAATGTATGTTATGGAGATATAGTTAAGATAAAAAAAGACCCCGCTATTTGTGAGAAAATGAGAACATCCCCGAATGAATGTTATTTGGTCTTGGCCATTAATTCTTCTGATAAATCTATTTGTGACAAGATAAGTTATAGTGTAGATAGAGACTATTGCTATAAACAAATAAATTGAATGCTGAGCTAAAAAAGAAGGTGTTTAATAAGAATTTAAAGAGTTTTTTTATTATCATGATCTTTCAAATGTTTCCATATGTTTAGTATTTCCTAATCACAGCTTTTAATACTGCCACAATGTTCAAACTTTGAGTCGGGTATATAGGTTTATAATTTTTATTCGCCGGTTCGAGCCAAGTTTTGTTTCCATCTTTTCTAAAATACTTCATTGTGAATTCTCCATCCACTTCAGCTATAACAATTTCCATGTCTTTGGCTTGATTTGTTTTTTCTACTAGAACCATATCTCCTTTTTCTATATGCGCGTCTATCATAGAATCTCCATCAACCTCTAGCATATAAGTTGACGCTTTATTTTTAACTAGCAAATCATCCAAATTAACAGTATCAGCTAATTCTTCTTCTACGGTAGCTGGAAATCCGGCGGTAACAAAGCCAAGCATTGGAACTTCACCAAAAGATTTAGTCGGCATCAACCTTCCCAAATGGTCTTTGGCCACAATTTCCGCTTCAATAAGTTTATTCACAGTTTTAAAAACAGCATTCTTGGATTTGAAACTGAAAAGTTCCATCATTTCAGAATATGTGGGCATTCTTTTATTTTTTCCATAAAAAGTTTCTAATTTTGTTTGGTAAATATTTTTCATTTAAAAAAACGAAACGATATTTAGAAGGATAGAATACTGGGAAACAAACGTCTGAAGAAATTTTGTCTGTTATTAAAACGAATTTTTCTTAGAAGAAGTTTATGGTCTCTGGCTTCCTTAGAATAAGTTTCTCCATGAAGTATCTTTAAATCAATTATTCTATTAATTCTTTGTATTTCCCTTTCTACAGTTTTAATATATTGTTTTTGTGACATATTATATAAAGGTTATTTGCTAATAAATGACCCCCGCCTGCAACGTCTTGCGTAGCATTGCGGGCAGGTGAATATAGTATAAGTGAACGAGCGTTCACTGTCAACAAGTAGACCTGTGGATAAGTAAATGGCTATTTTGCAGTATAATTTCATTGTTATTAATAACATCAAGGCAAGTCCTTGTAAAAACAATTATGCAAGAATTTAATCAATTTAGTAGGCCAAAAACAGAAGAGATAGAGCTGTTGCCCAGTGTTCAAAAAATTTTAGCTATGAAACCGCATTTTAGTGAGGAAGAATTTAATGAACGTGCGAAGAGTGGCAGCTACACTTTTGTTTCAGAAGAAGTGTCAGAAGACGCTTTTTTAAGAAATATGAGAGTTATTAATGAATTACCGGAAAAAGAAAAGAAGGGTGCCATTTTTTTTAATTTGCTTGCATCTTTAATGAATATATTAGATAGAGACTCAATGATAGGTAATCCTAATAGAGAATTGTACATAGAGGGAATAAGAGAACTGAATAGAAAATATTTTAAAAGAGAACCTGAGTGGTTTCCTGCTTCTCGTTAAATTATACTTTACGCATTCACCTTTGGGCGATATTGTATCGCCTCAAGAATATGATTTGAATTAACTTCTTCGGAATTTTCTAGGTCAGCTATCGTGCGAGCGATTTTAATGACTCGGTGATAAGCTCGAGCTGAGAGAGCCAGACGTTCAGCGCTGTCGTCCAATAAATTTCTTACTTCCCCGCTTAGTTTTACCATACCCGATAAATCTTTCACATTCATTTCACTATTTGTTTTTATATTTCTCCCAAATTTTTCAAATCTTTTTTCTTGAATTTTTCTCGCATTTGTTACTCTATATTTTATATTTTCGCTTTTTTCTCCATTTCCTTCTTCTCCTAATTTTTTATAATCAACATTGCCAACAGAAACCCAAAGGTCAATGCGGTCTATTATTGGTCCTGATAATTTTCTTTTATATCTGTCTAAATCAGAGGGTTTGCAGATACAAGCTTTTTGTTTTGAACCGGCATTTCCGCAAGGACAAGGATTCATCGCCGCAACTAATATAAAATTTGACGGGAAAACAGCCGAACCTTTTGCTCTGGAAATAGAAACAACATTATCTTCGAGCGGTTGTCGTAGTGATTCTATCACCCTCTTTTCAAATTCCGGAAATTCATCCAAAAACAAAACACCCTTATGAGCAAGTGTCACTTCTCCGGGCTTGGGATAAGTTCCTCCTCCTATGATTGATACATAAGAAGAGGTATGATGCGGAGACCGAAACGGAGGAGCAGAAATTAATTCCCCGCGTGTTGCTCCGGCAACAGAATGTATGCCGGTAATTTCTAGCACTTCTTCAAGACTCAAGTCCGGCAATAATTGAGAGAAAGCCCGCGCGAGCATTGTTTTGCCTGTGCCAGGTGGACCGTACATAGCAATATTGTGTCCGCCGGCAGCCGCTATTTCAAGTCCCCTTTTTGCGCCTTCTTGCCCTTTAATGTCAGAAAAGTTGGAATTTTTTCTTTCCTTTTTATACTCTACTTTTGTCTTCGGTTGAATTTTTATTTTTTTATTTTCCCCGCCTGCATCGCTATGCGAAGCATTGCGGGCAGGTTTCTCTCCTTTTTTCTCAGAAACATGTTCCACTACTTCTTCTAAACTATTTGCGCCAAAAATTTTTATTCCTTCAACCAACGCTGCTTCAATCGCGTTTTCTTTCGGCAAATAAATTTCCTCATACCCGGCACGCTTGGCTTCCATTACGAGCGGTAATGCGCCTCTAATGCGTCGCAGTGTTCCATCAAGTCCAAGTTCTCCCAAAAAAATCTTTTTTTCTGAATCAAATTTCAAATCATCAGAAGCAAGCAGGTATGATATGGCAATAGCAAGGTCAAAAAACGGCCCTTCTTTTTTAAGGTCGGCCGGTGAAAGTGAAACAATTATTTTTTGATTCTTAGCTTTGGGAGATTTAAAACCGGAATTTTTTATAGCCGAACTTACTCTGTCTTTCGACTCGTTCACGGCATTGTCCGGAAGACCTACTACATTAAAAGTATGCAACCCTCGTGATAAATCAACCTCAATCGTTACGATTTGTCCGGAAAGGAGGTTTACTTGTGCCGAATAAACTCTTGCAAAGCTCATAATTATTTAAATTAATGATAAAAGGAAAGATTTTGAGGGGTTTCGAGCGCGACTGGCGCGAGAATTTCAGGATTTTTTAAGCTTCAAAAAATCCGTACCGGTAAAATTTTTACTTTTATCATTAATTAAGCTATCCTTCTAAATGTTTCTTACAGGTTCTAGCCGCTGGATTAACTCCCATGCGATCCATTTCAATGTCTTTTTTGCACACCTCACATTTACCAAAAGACTCTCTATGCAACCCTTTTAGAGCGCTTAAAATATTATTCAATCTTGATTCTAGGGCTTTTATCATTATGCTCCTTGCCTCGAAATCTTCAAACCTGTCTGCCATGTCATTTTGGTCTGATTCTCTGGAATCTCTTTCTTCAGGGGTTGCTTCCCATTCGTTTGTTTCCGGATTTAATTTTCCAATGTCGCGAATTTGCTCAAGCAAGATGTTTCTTTCTTTTTCCAATTTTTCTTTAATTTTTTTCTTATCTAACATAGATAGAATACTAGCACTTCCACTAAAAAAGGCAAATAAAAAGACAAAAAATATCTTTTTATTTTTTAATCTGGTTGGAAGCAATACGGAGAATTACTTCTTTGGTAGCCATTTCGGAGCTGGTAACAATAACAGATGAATCATTAACAAAAATATACATCAAAACAATTTTTCCGTTA